>Ga0247840_10005743_pt1 | contig 18405 bp, 11 predicted proteins | sample LaCruzMarch2015__FD_192404 | JGI IMG/M metagenome (GOLD analysis project Ga0247840, IMG submission 192404) | Freshwater microbial communities from meromictic Lake La Cruz, Castile-La Mancha, Spain - LaCruzMarch2015_17m | ecosystem: Environmental > Aquatic > Freshwater > Lake | place: Spain... | reverse complement strand
GACATCGAAACCGTCGAGGCCTTCACCTTTAGCGACACCTTCCGTTATGCTCTTGATATTCCAAGAGATGAATACCTTTCAGAAAGGTCCTACTACTATTATCGCTCAAGGCTCCTCGGCCAAGGCGGAAAACTGTTCGAATCCATCCTGCGCAACGTAGCCGACAAGCTCAAGCTCAACTTCACCATACAGCGCAAAGACTCCACGCACGTAAAAACCTGGCTCAAAAATATGTCCAGGCTCGAAATGTTCTCAGAAACAATCAAAAAGTTCCTGCACGAACTCAACACTCGTCATCCAATCATTTTCTCTAGGCTTTCCGATGAACTGCGCAATAAATATCTCCCCAAAGAAGATGCATTCACCTGGTTCGCGGGTCACAAGCCAAGCCAGTATGAACAGTGCCTCGTAGCCGCGGCCAGCGACATTCTCGACCTCATTAGCCGCTTCAATGAGCACGCTTCGGTTTCTACGTTTGATTCGTTCGCGCTCTTGAAGCGTATTGCCGGCGAGCAGATTCACGTCGAAGGCGAGACAGTCTCAGTCAAGCTGCGCGATGAGGCCAAAGGCACGGCACTGGCCAACCCGCACGACCCGGATGCACGCTTTGACGGCTACCGCGAGGCCGTCGGGTATCAGGTACAGATCACGGAGACGTGCGGGGAAAGCAAAAACGACGCGAATCCGCGCATCATCACCCAAGTGGAAATCAATCAAGCCAATACTGCGGATTCGACCACGCTCGTTCCTGGCTTGGAGAAGCTGGACTCCATTGGCTTAAAGCCGGAAATCATGCTGACTGACAACGGGTACGCCAGCGACGAAAATGTCCTAGCCGCTGCCGAAATGGGAGTGACGCACGTGGCCCCTCCCGGAGGCGAGGCGCCAGACGGCTTCGGGGTTGTTGACTTTGCCCTGGATGAAGAGGCCCATACCATCGATCATTGCCCCATGGGACAGACTTGCAGTGAAAACCGCGTCGTAGAAAAGCTTAAAAAAACATTCAGTTATTTCTCGCTAGAGACATGCCGGGCTTGTCCGCACAGCTACGACTGCCCGGTGAAGATCACCAAGCGCAAGGCAAAGCTTGAATGGGAGTGGAAGCGGCCACGTCTTGAGTTGCGCAGACTTGAGCACGAGCATGACCCGACGCTGAAGAGTCTTTTCAAGCAGCGCGCGGGCGGGGAATCAACGAACGCAGAACTGAAAAACAGCATGGGTCTTGAACGAATAAGACGACGCGGTTTCGAGGCGACGAAGCTTGTGGTTTTCCTTGCAACTGCCGCCTTGAATATCAGAAGAACGCACGGATGGCTCCGCCGCAAGGCGCTTGAACAGTTGTCTAATATAGATTCAATGTTCGCAAAATGGCATATTTTGACACTCTTTGGCGCTATTACATCACTTTTCGTGGTGCTGCTGCAAACGATCCGCCGCGGATGCCCACCGCGGCCAAGTGAGGCGTGAGTGGTTTGCGCCTTTTTGCAGCGAGGTCTTAGAGTACAATTCTTGAGTACGCCAGCCTCCTGCTCAAACAGGAGGCTTTTCCCCCCCTGAAAAGATGACGCCATGGGAAAAAGAGCACTGGCGGTGTGAGCGTCGCGGAATAGCTCGCGTATCTGTCGATCCTGAATCCATAGAATTTCCAGGAGCTCGGCAGGTAATAGCAGTGCGACGAGAATGCATTGAACTGGACCCAAGGCTGGAAGAGGCAAAGCTAGACGAGAAGGCCTCAGAGAAGAAAGGTAGGAAGGGGAAGGGGAAGGGGAAAAAGAAGAAAGACAGGCCAGAAATTGGTTATTATATATCAAGTATGCCTGTAGAAGCTGCGAGCGACATAGAAATGCTTCAAGTCATCAGAGGTCACTGGTCAGGGATAGAAAACGGCACGCATTTGTTGCGGGACGTAAGCTTTTTGGAGGATGCTTGCCGGATAGCAAAGAGAACCGGAGCCTGGGCCATGGCGTCGCTGCGAAACCTTGCTATTGCATTGTCTGAATTGGCGGTTGAATACGGGAAATGCGTGGCAATGGGGTTCAAATCGTGGATTAGGCAAATGACTTTTCCATTAGCACTATCTTTCTATTCTATGTGATAATATTTATACCTCAACGCATCTTCATGCTTGGGGAGGTGCGCGGAAATACGGGCGAGGTGGACTAACCATGCGTAGACGCTGAGGAAGCCTAAAAGTCCAGAACTCTCCGAATGAATAGAGCGGCGCCGTTGCAAAAGGCGAACGGCACCCCGCGGCATCGGGCGAGCTTTGAAGCCGATTTTTCGGTTCAATCGCGAGTGGGGAAAGGCAGATGAAATGCCCCTGCAAACTCATGCCAGCGACTTGCCAACCCTAAAACAAGCATGATAAGTGTAATAATTATGAAATCATTGAACTTACCAAACCAAAGTATCCTTGGCGTCCATTACAACGGATGCCACGATACTAGTGTGGCAATCGTTTCGCCAACCGGAGACCTCCTTTTCGCCTGCTCGCTGGAACGATTGAGCCGGGTAAAAGGCGACGGAAGAGTTCCCACCCAACTAATCGATCTTTTTTCGCTCGATAGTTTCAGATGTCTTGCATGGCCTTTTTATCGCGACTCGCCCCCCTCTTTCTCCGCAAAAAGCGCCAGTTGCCACCAAGTGCGACACGGAATCGAACGGGGGGCGCTCCCGTCTTTTCAAGAGCAATTTTTCCGCTACGCCACGAGTGTGGGGCTGCCCCAGGAATGGAACGGGCACGAGTTTTCTCACGCGGCTACGGCCTACTATTCGAGTGAGTTTGATGACGCCTTGGTTTTTGTCTACGACGCGGGGACATGGAATTGTCCCTGGTTTGGTGGTATTTTTCAGGGTTCAGGGCTTGACCTCACGCCGGTTGATCTTTTTCCAGTAGCGACGCACAGCTCAATAGCCTCTTTCTTTGCGATCATAACCGGCGTGCTCGGGTTCAGGCCGCTCAGGCATGAAGGAAAAGTTATGGGGCTAGCCGCTTATGCCGCTCCAGACCCAGCCTGTGTTCTTCTCTTGCGCGATTTATTTGAAAAGGAATACGAATTCCTTGAAAGTTCGTTCCTTTGGCTACGTGCCTTCGAGGAAGAACACCCCCCACGGCCTCTACTTGACGAGTACCGGATGTCAATCTTGCGCGAGCGGTTAGCGTTTTTCAGTCGCGAAACTGTGGCTGCAAGCCTGCAAAAAGTGTTGGAAGATCACGTCTTGGATCTGTTGGACAAATGCCTTGCCGACCGTAAGACGACATCGGTATGTTTGGGCGGCGGCATTTTCGCGAATGTCAAGCTCAACCAGCGTATCCTTAATCATCCCAAAGTGAAGCGAATTCACGTTTTTCCCGCAATGGGCGACGAGGGCACGGCCGTTGGCGCTGCTTTTTTGAGCGCAGTCAACGCTGGCATCTCTCCAAAGCCCGTTAAACACGTATACCTTGGGACGGATTTTTCAGCAGCCGAAACCGATCGTTTTCTCGGTGATAAAGGGGTTAAGATACCCCCGATAGCGAATGCTGCGCAAAGCATAGCCACTCTTCTCGACCAAGGAAAAGTTGTCGCTATCTTCGATGGGGCTATGGAATTTGGCCCCCGAGCGTTAGGGCATCGCTCTGTCATGGTTCGCGCTACAGATAAATCGGTTAACGACTGGCTAAACACAAAGTTTTCACGTTCTGAATTTATGCCCTTTGCGCCATGCATTACCCAAGAGCAGGCGGATGTGGTCTACGGGACAATATGGCGCAATGCTCCGCTCAGCAGCGGATTCATGACCATCACGTTCGACGTGGCGTCTGATCAGGCTGCGAAATGTCCAGCTGTAGTTCATGTGGACGGAACCAGCCGGCCTCAGATCGTCAACCGTGAGATCACCCCGCTTCTTCACGCTATCCTGGAAGAATATACTAAACTAAGCGGAATACCGAGCCTTATCAATACGTCCTTCAACATGCACGAGGAACCCATAGTCTGCACCCTGGAAGACGCATGGCGCGGCTTTTGGCAAGCGGAGTTAGATGCGCTTTACTGCAACGGATACTTGATCGAAGCTGCGGCTATACGCGACGCCAGCAAGGACGTTCCGCGGTATTCCAAGAAAATCGACGACACCTCGGCGATACTTTTATTTCTCTGGAAGAAGCACTCAAAACTCGAAGATCAACTCCATGAAAAAGAAGGCGCCATCCAACGCCAGCAAAAAATAGTTGAAGAACTCAAAGTCATAGCAAAAGAACAATTGGAAGTGATTGAGGAACTGAAACTTGTAGCAGAAGAACGATTGGAAGTGATTGAGGAACTGAAACTTGTAGCAGAAGAACGATTGGAAGTGATTGAGGAACTGAAACTTGTAGCAGAAGACCACCTTGAACAAATAAAAGACCAAAAGGCTTATATCTGGCGGTTGAGAAGGCGACACCCATACATGAGGATAAAGGATTTTCTCCAGCCTCGACTGGGAAGACTCGAGCAGTACCCGCCCTGCGACCTCTCGCTCCCCACTTTTTCAAGCGTCGCTCAACCAACGGATTTCCCAAAAATCTCTATTGTTACGCCTAGTTTAAATCAAGGCGCTTTTATTGAACGGACTATCAAAAGCGTTCTGGAACAAGGCTATCCCAAGCTGGAATATGTTATTCAAGATGGAGGCTCTACAGACAATTCTGTCCATATTATTCAACAATACGCTGCGAAACTGCACCATTGGGAAACAGTAAAAGACAAGGGCCAAGCTAACGCGATAAATATGGCTTTCAGTCACACCTCGGGTGAGATAATGGCCTATTTAAACGCCGACGACATGTTTGTTCCGGGCGTTTTTTCCCAGGTGGTTTCATATTTTGACAAGCATCCCGACGTTGATGTCGTCTATGGGAATAGAATCATCATCGACGAGAACGACAAAGAAATCGGCCGCTGGGTCCTACCGCCGCACGATGATCACGTTTTAGCTTGGGCTGACTACATACCTCAGGAAACCATGTTTTGGCGCGCAAGCATTTGGGAAAGGGGCGGAGGCGCATTCGACGAAAGCTTTCACTTCGCCATGGACTGGGACCTTATCCTCAGATTCAAAGCTGTGGGCGCCAAATTTCTTCGACTCCCCTTGTTTTTAGGGCTTTTCAGAGTTCATCCGAAACAAAAAACCAGCGCAAAAATGCTCGAAACAGGCAGAGAGGAAATGGCGACGCTTCGCCGGCGTTGCCACGGTCGAGACATTGGAAAAAAAGAAATTGAGCAAAATGTCAGACCCTACCTTCGCAATCACCTATTCTGGCACTTTCTTTTTTGCCTTAGCCATAAAGGAAAGGGAGGTTGAAATCAGCAATCGAAGCCGCAAACTGAAGACGCGCCTCTCCGATCGTGAGCGTAGGTTTATACCAACGGAAATCCCACAATTGACAGGTGGCACCCAAGAAAGATACGGACGAGCTTTACAACTAAAAAGTTCGTTGGGGGGCGCTATGAACACTAAATGCTTTCCCCTTTACCACGCAAGTAGGACGGTGAGACTGGAGCGATTGGTAATCATACGCGGCGCTAAAAATGAAAAGCTCGTATGGCTCTCTAGCCCTCACTCCGCTGGAAGCCAGGACATTTTTTCGAATTAATAATATAGATGTATATGCGCGGATAGTAAAATCCTCTTCTTAATATCGGAGTCAAAAATGACAAGCATCGTATCCTCGGAGCAGCCGACTGTCGCAGTTATCGGTTCAGGCTATTGGGGGAAAAATTTAGTTCGTAATTATCATGAGCTTGGCTCGCTTCGCCTCATATACGACAGTAACGACACACTCCTTGAGCAGTTGCAACACAAATACCCGAATGTGGATACATGTCTTGCTTTGACTGACGCCCTCAATCGAAAAGACATCGACGGCGTCGTAATCGCCACTCCCGCTGAAACACACTATCAAATAGCCAGGGAGGCGCTCCTCGCGGGCAAGCATGTTTTTGTTGAAAAACCTTTGGTGCTTGATGAGGAGCAAGGTGTTGAACTCATAGAGCTTGCCTCCCGTAAGAGTCTTATACTTATGGTTGGACATCTGCTACAGTACCATCCTGTTTTCATCAAGCTTAAGGAAATGGTGCTTTCTGGCGAACTCGGCAGAATAAATTACATTTATTCCAATAGACTTAATTTAGGAAAAATTCGCAGAGAAGAAAATATACTTTGGTCATTTGCTCCTCATGATATCTCCATGATTCTTACTCTTGCATCCGCTGCACCCACGTTTGTTCAAGCCACTGGCGGCAACTACCTGCACCAGAGCATTGCAGATGTCACCACTACGCACATGGAATTCCCCTCTGGACTTAAAGCGCACATTTTTGTTTCTTGGCTGCATCCTTTCAAGGAGCAAAAACTTGTAGTGGTCGGCGACCGTAAAATGTTGGTGTTCGATGACACGAAAGATTGGAATGAAAAGCTCGTCTCTTACCCGCACGAAATAAAATGGCAGCAGAACATTCCTGTGCCCGCGAAAGCAGCAGCAGAGAGAATTGACTTCCCACAAAGCGAACCACTCCGCAATGAATGCGCACATTTTCTTGAATGCATCAAAACTGGGCAGCAGCCCCTTACAGATGGATATGAAGGACTTCGGGTTCTTAAGGTGCTCAAGGCGAGCCAACGCTCCTTGGATTGTGGCGGAATAAAAATTGATTTGCAGGAAACCGATAAGATTACTGAAAAAGGCCCAAAGGACTGTTCCTTTGGGGAAAAAGTCTTCGTCCATGAATCCGCTTTTGTAGATTCAAATGTGACCATCGGGAACGATTCGAAAATATGGCATTTTTCGCACATACTCTCCGGCTCAAAAATTGGAGAACGTTGCTCCATTGGACAGAACGTTGTCGTAGGACCTGATGCTGTCGTAGGAAATGGTTGCAAAATTCAAAACAATATATCTGTATATAAAGGCGTCACGCTCGAAGATGATGTTTTTTGTGGCCCCTCGATGGTTTTTACAAACGTATTCAATCCCCGCGCGAGCATTCGTCGTATGGACGAGCTCAGACCGACGCTCGTACGCCAGGGAGCGACTTTAGGGGCGAACAGCACAATAGTTTGTGGCGTAACCATCGGGAGACACGCCTTTGTCGGCGCCGGAGCGGTTGTGACCCGGGATGTCCCCGATTATGCGCTCATGATGGGCAATCCCGCACGCCGCGCGCATTGGATGTGCGCTTGCGGTGTGCGTTTGGACGCCGCTTTGCAATGTCCAGCTTGTGGAAAAGAATATTATCTTGAATCGGAAGATATACTTTCAACAGGAGGCGCCTCAACGCCACCAGTCGATAAAAAAATACATTTTGTAGATCTAAGCAGACAACAGCGTCGAATATTGCCAGAAATCGAGAAAAATATCAGTGCGGTTCTAAGTCACGGAAACTACATTATGGGGCCCGAGATCAAGGAGTTGGAACTGCAACTGGGTAAATATGTGGGTTCTAAACATGTAATCTCTTGCTCCAGTGGCACCGACGCGCTCCTCATGCCTTTAATGGCGAAAGGAGTAGGCCCTGGAGACGCTGTATTTACGACCCCATTCACATTTATTGCAACCGCAGAAGTCATTTCCTTGCTCGGCGCAACTCCTATTTTCGTCGATATCGATCCAAAAACGTTCAATATTTGCCCTGAACATCTCTCCCGAGCTATTCAGGCGCTCAAAAGCGGCGACGGATCCTATCCGTTGCCTAAAAATGCGCACGGCCTAAGGCCTGCGGCCGTGATTCCTGTAGACCTCTTCGGTTTACCTGCGGATTACGATCGTCTTATGGAAATTGCAGCGAAAGAGAATTTTTTCGTACTCGAAGATGCAGCCCAAAGTTTTGGGGGCAGTTGCAATGGTCGCAAATCTTGTAGTTTCGGGCATGCTGCCGGAACAAGCTTCTTTCCGGCCAAACCTCTAGGGTGCTACGGGGATGGAGGCGCTATATTTACCGACGACGACGAGTTGGCGCATACGATGCAATCAATACGGGTCCACGGGAAGGGCAGCCACAAATATGACAACGCTCGAATCGGCTTGAACGCGAGGCTCGATACGCTGCAAGCCGCCATATTGCTTCCGAAGCTTGCCGTTTTACCAGAAGAACTTATTGAGAGGCAGCGGGTGGCCAATCGCTACACAGAGGGTCTTTGCAAATTAGTCGCAACTCCGACAATACCTGCTGGCATGGTCAGCGCCTGGGCCCAGTATTCAATACTTGTTGAAAATCGCGATAGCCTACAAGCTTCACTTACTGGACAAAAAATCCCCTCAGCTATTTACTATCCAACCCCATTGCATTTACAAACGGCGTTTGCTTCGTTGGGTTATGCGCCTGGAGATTTTCCATTGAGCGAAGCAAGCTCCAAGTCCATACTAAGTCTGCCGATGCATCCATATTTGCAGGACGAAGAGATCGACAGGGTTATCGCAGCCATTGCTTATGCAGAAACTAGGTAAAACAAGTTGCTACGCATTCTTACTATCGTCGGGGCCAGGCCCCAGTTTATAAAGGCAGGGGCTCTCTCGCGCGCTATTGCCTTGCACAATGCTGCCGGAAATATCCAAATTCAAGAAAAAATCGTTCACACTGGACAACATTACGACCATAATATGAGTCGTGTTTTTTTTGAAGAATTGTCAATCCCAGAACCAGACTACAATTTAGAAATTGGCTCTGCAAGTCATGGACGACAAACAGGATGCATGCTCGAACGGCTAGAGAACGTATTTCTCACGGAAAAACCTGATGTTGTCGTTGTTTATGGCGATACCAATTCGACGTTGGCTGGCGCTTTAGCTGCTGCAAAATTGCATATTCCAGTAGCTCATATTGAAGCTGGCTTACGCAGTTTCAACAAAAAAATGCCTGAAGAGGTGAACCGCGTATTAACAGATCATGTGTCACATTTCCTTTTTTGTCCCACGCAGCAAGCAATTGACAATCTTATGAGGGAAGGAATAGTAGATAGAGTCTATAGCGTTGGTGACATCATGTACGACAGCATGTGCTTTTACTTGGTAAACCTCGGAGAGGAATGTTCTCACTTTGAACGGTATGGCCTTTATAAAAATAGCTATGTTTTGGCAACAATACATAGAGCTGAAAATACGGACAATGAATCAAAACTTGCAGAGATATTTTTGGCATTAGAGTTAATTTCTGATAAATATCCAGTTGTTCTAACGCTCCATCCAAGGACTAGAGAACGAATGGACCGATATTGTATCACTAGTTCAGACCGTATTCACATCCTTGAACCAGTTTCATATCTTGAAATGATTAAATTAGAGTGTAATGCCTTTGCAATAGTGACAGACAGTGGGGGTGTTCAAAAAGAAGCCTTTTTTGTGCAACGCCCTTGCATTACTTTACGGGAAGAAACTGAATGGGTAGAAACTGTGTCTTGTGGCGCAAATATACTTTGCGGAACATCTTGCTCAAAAATTGTGGATGCCTTCGCTCTTCTTTCTGTTAGTTCAGGCAGTGAAAACTTTGCAGGAGAACCTTATGGAGACGGGCAAAGCTCCAAAAGGATATTGAATTATCTTCTAAATGCTTAAGCGAAGGGCATTTTTTAAAATTACTTTATTTATTGGTTCTATCCTCTTATTTAGTCTTAGAATTGAACATAACGGCTCTATAACAACTATATCCATAAAAAGAACTACACAAAAAATGAAGCTACCAAAGATTCCAATCGGCAGTATTTTAGGCGTTCACTATAACGGCTGTCATGACACGAGCGTTGCCGCTGTTGGGCCTGATGGTTCTACACTATTTGCTTGTTCTTTGGAAAGACTATCACGCGTAAAAGGGGACTCTCGCCCACCACAGCCACTTTTAGAATTACTACCATTAGATCGTTTTTTAGCTTGCGCATTGCCATTTTTTAAGAATTCGCCTGATATCACAACACGAATTAAGGTTGCCAAATTTCATAGAACCCTTCACGGAATACCCGGACGTGAAATACCATCTTTTCCTGAATCTTTTATGGACGTGATTGAATCGATACCATTACCTCTCGAATGGCATGGTCATCAAAATTCTCATGCAGCCGCCGCCTACTATTCTTCGGGTTTTAACCAAGCAGTGGTTTTGGTGTATGATGGTGGCATGTACCAATGCCCCTGGTTTGGTGGGGTGTATGTTGGCGCTGGCGATACACTGGTTGAGCATGAAATGTTCTCCACTTTGACCAACTGTTCAATTGCATCTTTTTATGCGATTATTACCAGCGCACTCGGCTTTCGTCCTCTCCGTCACGAAGGTAAAATTATGGGTTTAGCGGCTTATGCTGCGCCTGATACCGAATGCATTGCAATTTTAAATGATTTTTTTGTAAATCATTATGAGATTATTGAAACTGCATTTCTTTGGTTTGATTCATTTTCTTTTATAAAATCTGCGCTTACGGTTAGGGATGATTATATTTTATCGCTGATAAATTCAAAACTATCGAGTTTTTCTCGCGAAGTCATTGCAGCAAGCTTGCAACGTCTTTTAGAAAATCACGTTTTGGAAATAGTTGAGAAAATAGTCAATGAATTTGGAAATACCAATATATGTTTGGCTGGTGGCTTGTTTGCCAATGTAAAACTTAACCAATACATACTTTCTCATCCTAAAATCGAAAAAATGCATGTCTTTCCCGCTATGGGTGACGAGGGTACATCTTTAGGCGCTGCTTTCTGTTCTCTCATTAAAAAGGGCGTACGACCAAAATCCTTAACACACATGTATTTAGGACCATCTTTTGAAAAAGAAGAGATAGATCGTTTCATTTTGGAAAAAGGATTATCCTTACAACCTGTAGATGATGCGCCAAAGCGTATTGCTGAAATGGTTTATCAAGGAAAAGTTGTAGGAATTTTCAATGGATCAATGGAATTCGGTCCCCGCGCGCTTGGTAATCGTTCTCTTATCGCTAAAGCGACAGATAAGAGCATTAATGATTGGTTAAACAAGAAACTTTCACGCACTGAATTTATGCCTTTTGCTCCTTTCGCCAACGAGGAAGATGCTGACGCTCTTTATGGAAATATATGGAGACGAGCATACCTCTGCGCCCAATTTATGACTATAACGTTTATCGTTGCTGATCATTTACAAAAATCGTGCCCTGGCGTTGTACATGTTGACGGCACAAGCCGCCCTCAAATCATTCATAGAGATTCTTCCCCTCTATTTCACGCAATTATCGAGGAATACAAAGCTATCAGCGATTGTGAATGCCTAATAAATACGTCTTTTAACTTGCATGAGGAACCTATAGTTTGCACACCTGAGGATGCTTGGCGTGGTTTTTTACAAGCTGATCTGGACGCTTTGTACTTAGATGGGTATCTTATTACTCGGGATAACATCCCAGCGGATACCGTACATGATCCAATTATTATAGAAGATAACAATATCGCCTGCGATGTATTGGATTTTCTTTGGAGGGAGCGGTATCGTCTATTTTTGATTGAGAGAAGTGCGGAACGCATTGCGCTGCAACTCGCAGAAAAGCAACAAAATATAAATATCAACCATGAAATAATCTGTAAACAACGCGAAATTATATACTGGACAAGACGTAAACACCTCCCTTCACGCATAAAAGATTTTTTGACGCCTCGACTAGGTCATTTTTTTAATTATCTTCCAAGAGAACTTACCCAACCACCCTCTTATACAAGCAAAAAACCGCATTCTCTCCCAACGTTTTCTATTGCCATTCCGAGCTTTAACCAAGGATTGTTCATTCAAGAAACCATCGAGAGTCTTTGTTGCCAGAATCATTCCCGCCTTGAGTGTATTATTCAAGATGGCGGTTCATCGGATTCCACGGTGAATACCCTAAAAGAGTTCGATTCTTTTATTACTTATTGGGAATCAAAGAAAGATTACGGACAAGCTGACGCCATAAATTGTGCTTTTTCGCATTCGACTGGCGAGATTATGTCTTGGCTAAATTCCGATGATTTATTACTTAACGACACTCTCCACTACGTCGGTGATTTTTTTGCAGCCAACCCAGACGTTGATGTCGTTTATGGTCATCGTGTCATCATTGATGAAAAGAGCAGAGAAATTGGACGGTGGGTTTTGCCCAAACATGATGGTGAGGTTCTTTCGTGGGCAGACTACATCCCACAAGAAACTCTATTCTGGCGTAGAAGCATCTGGGATAAAGTAGGCGGTCGCCTTGATGATTCCTTTCATTTTGCGCTTGATTGGGACTTGATACTTCGTTTTCGCGATGCAGGCGCAAAGTTTGTTCGTTTGCCTCGTTTTCTAGCTGCTTTTAGAGTTCATCCTGAGCAGAAAACAATGTCCAGGATCAATCAGGAAGGCCGTATAGAGATGGCTGCGTTAAGGCAACGATGCCACGGACGTCCTGTTACCGAGGAGGAAGCCGCTCGGCACTCCGCCGCGTATCTTAGACATCATCTTTTACACCATATACTATTCTGTTTTGGGATATACATATAGAAACTGTCGCTAATACTGTCGCTGTTGTTGTTTATTTGTAAATCTTATTTATTTTTTAACTGTTGACCCATATATTTCAATGATTTTATTCCATGCATAGTTGTCACGGACATAGACATTTCCGTTGACGCCCATTTTTTCTCTTTCTTTTGCGTTGACACTCAGTAGAATTTTTGCGAAATCTTTGTAATTTTTAAACGATAATCCCCCGTTACTACGCGCACAATGACCGACGAGCACCGAACAGGCTTCGTTGATAAGGACAGGCTTGCTAACTGCCCATGCTTCGAGGATGACGATTGACAAACTTTCGTGTGGCGACGGGTTGACCAGCCAGTCACAGGCAGCTAGCGCATTCCATTTGGTTTCCTCATCAACGAAACCACACCGCAGGATGTCAGGATGAGCAGAAATATGTATTTCCCCTTTGCCAAGAAGCACAAGCTTGAGATCGCTCGGATGTTGCTTCTTGAAGCGAAGGAAATATTTCACTAGGTCGGCGCACCCTTTATTCTGGTCGACCCTTCCGCAATACAAAAGAAATGGGGCTGACAAATTGTATGCGTCCCTGAAGTTTTCACCACGTACTAGAGGGGGTGGCTCTACGCCTATACCCGAGACGGGACCGTTCAAGGCTGCCCTAGGAAATCTTTTTTTCAAAAAATCCCGTTCCTCGACAGTCAAAAAAATATATCCTTTCGGAAGGTTGAAGAAAGCATCCCACATTGAAAACTTGATTGCCCACTCATCGTGGCCACAAGGCACAAGCCACGCTTTTTCCTTGACGCATGGGAGCAGAAAATATGTCGTCGCATAGAGATACGTAAAAAAAAGGAACGCGAAATACGTATCTTTGTTTCCAAGGATAAAAGACTCCAGAGTGGATGCCCATGGACCTTGCGCTTGCATCCATGCTTCCTGCTCTACGATAGAAAGCGGCAAAAGCCAGCGTTTTCGGTTGAGTTTTTGCGAAAGGCGATGAAAAGATTTGCGATCTCGAGGGGTATCAACTAGAAATCTGCGTATGATAAGGCCGTCTTCGACGTGGACGCCTTCAGGGTAGCTGTTTTCCCATGTATAATGATCGGCTGCACAGGTGGTTAATATCTCTATATTCCAGCGCTCAGACATCCTTCGCGCCAGATTTAGGCAAAGAAATTCTGCTCCGCCGACAACGCTGTCGCCACACCTTTGCACCACAAAAGCAACTTTCGGTAAAGAATTATTCATAAGAGTCTGTCCTGCGAACATTTTCACCACTGATCGTAAACTTGGCCCGCCGAGCAGGTCATTTCGCAACTAAGAGTTAATCCGGGATATGATTTACTTCGTACAGTGTTTTCCTAAAAACGATAATCGCAAATGCTCATTTTACAAATGCCAGAAATCTTGCCAAGTAGCTGCAGTGCCTGGTGCGGATGCTACGAAAGACTTTTAACCTGGCAAATGTTCGTTCCACAACACAGCGTCGTGCAGGGTGACTTCCTTCTTGTCGCTCTGTATTTTTCCTCTCTCATGAACTGATATGAGGCGCAAGCCGTATAAAAGCACTTCTTCTCGCACTTGCTCTTAGTCGTATCATTTATCTAGACAAAGATTGTACATACCAGTACATATTTCAAATGTATTTACATGATCATAATTAATTTCAAGCGTAAACCCGACGAGGCGACTGTCCTGAACATTTGCTCCGACAGCTACGACCCAAAGCGATATTCATTTGGTCAACATGCAAATGTATCTTGATTCCTGTCCTACTTCTGTCCGTCAGGTTGCCCCAAAGTCCTTCCTCAGCTGTTTATTGTGAACGAACAGTTGCTGAACCAAAGAACCGTCCATGGATTGCAAACCGAGTTGGAGGCCTTCTGGCATCATAGTCTTTCAGGCCTGGACGCTCACCAAAATTGATCCTTTTCTGCTCTCAAAAATGTAAGCGATCACACGGTCAAGTTGTCTAAGGCGGGTAAAACCATGAAGAGTCAGGACGAACGCCGTGGAAATAGCTCCTAATCGCATCAACGGGCACGGGGAATGTTCTTTGCCATAAGATATGACACGTCTGTCGCAAAGTCAGGATGCGCTCAACCCACCGATCCCCTTCCAAGTCTCGTTTTAAGCTCTTCTACTTGCTTTTTAAGTCTCAGCATCTCTTCGACTGCCTCTTGGATAAATGCCAGGACAGGCGGGGTGATGCAGAAGAACTTCTTCTGTCAAATAGATGAATGAGGGCAGGAGGTAGTCCATGCCTCACTAATCGCCGGATTCTAGAAAAACCCTAGCCCCCGTGATCGCATACGAATATTTCACCCTCCCCTAACTCTCGTGGTAGGTTTAGTCGGCTATTCGAAGTAGTTATTCGTCTTGAATCCCTTCTTCAGGCATAATTGGTCGCGCTGGGCTAGCCTGAAGTCTTCAGCTACCATCTCGCTCACCATCTCCTCAAAGGAAATTCTAGGTTTCCAGCCGAGATTGTGATGCGCTTTGCTTGCATCGCCTAAAAGCGAGTCGACTTCAGCGGGCCTGAAGTAACGAGGGTCTACTTCAACAATAACGGTGCCGGGGGGGGGAGAGTTACGGTCGTCGACACGCGTAATGATCCCTTTTTCCTCCAGGCCAAGGCCTTCAAAAGTAAGTTCAACGCCAAGTTCATGTGCGGCCCGGAGAATGAAATCACGTACCGAATGTTGGACTCCCGTAGCAATGACGTAGTCGTCTGGTGTGGTTTGCTGAAGCATAAGCCATTGCATTTCGACATAGTCGCGAGCGTGTCCCCAATCTCGACGAGCGTTCAGATTGCCGATGTAAAGACACCGCTGTAAGCCGAGTTTGATACGGCTTAAGGCGCGAGTTATCTTACGTGTGATGAAAGTTTCGCCACGTACTGGAGACTCATGGTTAAAAAGGATACCATTGCAGCTGAACATGCCGTAAGATTCACGATAATTCTTTGTTATCCAAAACGCATATAGTTTGGCGACAGCATACGGTGAACGAGGGTAAAATGGAGTATTCTCTGTCTGCGGAGTTTCGTTAACGAGGCCGTAGAGCTCAGAAGTGGATGCTTGGTAGAATTTACATGTTACAGTCATGTCGAGGATCCGTATAGCTTCAAGGATGCGAAGCGTGCCGAGACCGTCGACGTTCGCGGTATACTCCGGTGTTTCGAAGGAAACCTGGACATGACTTTGGGCTGCAAGGTTGTAGATTTCGTCAGGCTGGACCTCTTTAATAATGCGGATGAGGTTAGTGGCGTCGGTCATGTCACCATAGTGCAGAAAATAATGCCTGTCAGGGACATGAGGATCCTGGTAGAGATGGTCAATACGGTCGGTATTGAAAAGTGACGCTCGTCTTTTTATTCCGTGGACTTCGTACCCTTTGTGCAAAAGGAATTCTGAAAGATAAGCCCCATCTTGGCCCGTGACTCCGGTAATAAGCGCTTTCTTCATGACGTCCCATCAAGCTTGATTATTTTAATCTCTACGGATGGATATCATCCGCGAGTAGTCACTTCGATCTTTATTTCATAACCCATAGGGAGTAATAATTCAATAGCAATGTCGCGCCAAAAAAGCGCCCACTCCAGGGCAAGAACGCTTAAAACATCCCCTTGGGTCGAGTTTGTAAAACAGCATTGACATAAGCAGGTAATGGTTTTGTACGCGATCATAGGGTCTAGAGTTTTTCTAGATTCTGCCGATAAGGGTGCATGCTCGAACTTCCATCTGATCTCACTGCCGACATCAAGGTCACGCCCGAGTACTTGGCACGGTAAGGAGTCATTAGAAAATAACATGAACTTTTCAAGTCATACCTGGGTCTATAATATAGTTCCATTCCCCGTGAAACTCCTCGCGGGTTAAGCGAATGGACTCAAATTCTTCGTCAGAAACTTTGACACCTTTTTGGTAAGAATCGGAGTCAACCTTTGCCTGTACCTTCAGGCCATTGCGAGTCGTTGTCGCCGCAATCAAATTTACGATGAATTCATGGCTTATCAAGGGCTGTCCACGCCAGTTGAGGCTTATATATGTGAAAACTCGATATTATATCTTGTTCAACCGGAATCTGTCAATGAAAATGAGACACCTTTTCTTCGTAATTAGTGTAGTTTTTCCTCCCTCTCAGGACGATTTATCCAGACCTCCTTTGGCGCGTGACGAGGAAGAGGTATCCTTCCTTTGAAGCGGTTCTGTCGATCTTTAAATGCTGCTTCGAGTACCGCAGCACGTTGCTCGTAAACTTCATCGGCTTTGCCAAGGTGTACTTGGGCCGGGGTCATGAGGCCAATACCAGTATGCATATGCTCTAAGTTATACCAGTGAAAGAAGTCTTTACAGAAGATGCGGGCATCCTCGATTGCGCCAAAGCGATCAGGAAATTCAGGGCAGTACTTCATCGCTCAGTACAGGACATTTTTTCAATTCATACTAGCCAGTATGGAACCAAATCAAACAAGTAAAAACAAAAAAAATCGCGACTTAAACGTTAAAAAACTTTTTTTAATGCATTAGATCGAAGACTGGGCGTTTATACATCGCCATTGACAATGCGGTTCGGCATTTTTGTTTTATTATTTATACATTTTCTAGAAGTTTATGGTATATCCTTCTCTTCAAAACTAAGAGGATGAGACATGCCAAGAGTTCAATTAGTAATGCAATACTTAAGTGCATATTTTTTAATAAACAAGGCAAGGCTAAATTTTCTAGCTAATTTTATTCAGGCACTTTACGATGAACGAACAGTTAATCTAGTACGAATCTCAAAAGCATTTGATGGACCTGCACAAAATGAATCATGCTATAAGAGGATCCAACGCTTCATCAAAAACTTTGACCTTGACTATGATTTAGTTGCAGTATTTTGCTCAAGCATATTAAGAATTAAAGGAAAATACATTCTCTCTATTGACAGGACAAATTGGAAATTTGGCAAAATAGACATAAACATACTGGCGATTGGAATATTTTACAACAACATTGCAGTCCCTGTTATTTGGAAAATATTGCCGAAGCAAGGGAATTCGAACACCAAAGAACGCATCGAACTTATTGAACGTTTTTTGTCTATATTCGGTGAGGATAAGATAGATTTCATTACAGGCGACCGAGAATTTATTGGTAAAGTGTGGTCAAGCTACTTAATTTCCAAGTCAATTAATTTCTATATTCGCATAAAGGGCAATGAACGGACACATACTAAGAGTAGAACGAATGTACCAATAAAAAATCTATTTCGATCATCAAAAAAGTTTGTCCCAAAACACTTAGATGGAAAGCTAAAATTGTGGCGAGTCGATGTTTACATAGTTGGAATGAAAATACCGATCGTTTTGACAACCGAAAATTCACCCACCCCGAGCGCCGAAAATTCCCCCACCTCGTCAATGGTTCTTGCCTCGTTGCCAACAAGCGCGGCAGTGCCTCTCTTGATCAGACAACCCGTTTTGCGGTAGAAATCCTTGCCAGGCTAAACGGAAGCGGGCTCTGCTGGAGAGCAACCTGCCAGGGATACCTTGGCGAGGGTGACGGAATGTCACAAGGGGGAGTCTTCGGGCTCCCTCTGCTCTTTGACATTCTTGATCCCTCCCATGCCTCAAAAAACTCATCTTTTCTCCTCCGGCTACGCCATTTGTCCATTGGCAACCCTTGCATCAGCCGCCAGTTGCGCCGATTCCGCCCACCCGAACGCTATGCCCTTGTGCCTAGGTTTTCAGCCGTGGGGGGCAAGGATTTATCTTTGATTCGCAAGGACTCCCTGAGTCGATAGCTTTCCCAGTTACAGGCAATGATGAAGGCCTTGTGCGTTAGCCGGTCGAGCAGCGCCGCGGTCAGTGTCGTATCCCCGAAGACTTGCGTCCAATCCGCAAAACCAAGGTTTGTGGTCACGATCACCGAGCCGCGTTCGTGGCGTT
>Ga0247840_10005735_pt1 | contig 18417 bp, 19 predicted proteins | sample LaCruzMarch2015__FD_192404 | JGI IMG/M metagenome (GOLD analysis project Ga0247840, IMG submission 192404) | Freshwater microbial communities from meromictic Lake La Cruz, Castile-La Mancha, Spain - LaCruzMarch2015_17m | ecosystem: Environmental > Aquatic > Freshwater > Lake | place: Spain... | reverse complement strand
GATTATCAATATCTTAATCAAAATAATATATGGCAAAGTACTACAACAAGTGTGATAGATTTGTTCCTTTATGGTAATTTTGGGAATAATGTAGTAGAAGGATTAGATGCAAATGGAGTTTTAAGACCATTGTGGGCTGATACTGTTATGGATAATAAATTGAATGTACAGACAATAATAGATGGATTTGATAATATAATGGCTGCTATGCCTGGAGCTTATTATAACACCCAAAGAGCAGAATATATTAGAAATTTATTAAATGAATTGATAGAAGTAAGAAATCCTAACCCTCCTAATGATGTTACTCGCCGTTTTATTTTTTTCAAGAATAATATTAATATGATTGTTCAAGATAATTTAAGTGGTATAAAATACGTTGCTCCTGGAGATTTATTAACGGATACAGCAAGAATGATTTTTGAAACTATTGTTTACATACCATTTAACGATCCTAATAATAAACTTGATAGATATATATTCAAATATTCACTCTTACTTGATAAGATAAATGAAATGATAGATCTTTGTCCTGAAAATTCATGTCAAAGAATTAATGCAACAATTTTAACTCGTAATACTAACCTTAAAGATTGCTTTGGAAATATTATGCCTGTTGGATCACAAGATAGAAATACTTTTGAAACAATATCGAACCAATTTTATTCAACATTTTATGATCAAGGTTGGGTTAATCAATTTTTACAACAAGTTCCAAGTCAAAAACAATGTCAAAATATAACAATTCTAAATGAATTTAGAACAAGATTCAATCCAAATATTCCTAATCCTTAATTTTATAATTTATTTTTTTCGTTGAATATTAAACTACACATTTTAAATTTTAAATTATTTCTTAATAAACCAATATCAACATATTCGACACGATTTAGATTTTTACGATATTCTTCAATACTTAATTTGCCTCCATAATCTTTTAATAATTTCCAAGAAGGTGATGGATTAAAATGATCTGGATAAGTTTTAAAGATATCAAAATATATCTTTTTTAATAAATTTTTTGAATGTTTATAGATACTATTAAATTTATTTTCATTAATAAAAGCCAAGCAACAGTTAAAAGAACAAAAAAATCCATCTATTTCGTAATATTCTCTTTCTTGAATATTAATTTTAGGATTATTATTATTTTCAAAAAAGTTTCTTTTATCCCTGGATATATTTTCTTTAATTGTATATTTATCTTTAGTTATATCACTAAAATAAGTTTTTTCTAATTGACTGGCAACATATTTCAATGGACAACCTAAAGGAAACCAATCAAAATTATGTCTACACCACCAACATTTTACATCTGTTTTTTCAGGAATTTTATCTAAAGAAATATAGTCAATCATTGTCACAATCATTTTATCTTCTTTATTGTCTAAAAATGAACGTAATTCTTTCTCTTCATTACTAGATGTTAAATCACTTAATTTTGTTGTATTTTCAATGTTAACTTCATTCTTGTTTAAATTTGAAGTAATATCCAAGTTATAAAGTTTATGAATCTTATCTATATCAATATTCTTAAGTGTAAATGTAAATTTCATTTAATAATTATTTGAATTATTAAATAAATCATTTTTAAAATTTTGATATATAATAAATGAATTTTAAATCTTCTTATAGTTTAGAAAAAAGAAAAGAATTAAGTAATAAAATATTTACTAAATACAAAGATAAGATTCCTATAATAATTCAATCAAAAAATATTAAATGTAAAAAGATTAAATTTTTAATTCACAAACACGATGAATTTTCTTTCTTCTTTTTAATATTAAGAAAATTCATAGAAATACAACCTGATGATGCTTTATTTACTTTTATTAATGATACTATACCAGTTAATAGTGAAAGTATAGGGAGTATTTACAAAAAATACAAAGATGAAGATGGATTTTTATATGTTAATATTTCCTTAGAATCTACTTTCGGTTTTTCTAAATTCAAATGAGATTATATAAATACAAAATATTAATATTATAGTTCCACATCCAAAATATCTTGTATATTTCATTATATTTTCGACTTGTTTTATATCTCTTGTGGGACATAAACATTTGGTAAAATTTAAAGAGTCACTTTCATCTTTGTCATAATAAACTTCTTGACAACCGAAATGGATTAACATTAATAAAAAGAAAGGAAGTAAAAATAATAAACCTGTATATAGTTTCTTATAAATCAAAACATAAACTAAACCTAAAAAAATTACGATGTCTTTGACATGATCATAATAATCTCCAAATTTAGTTACCATATCATATTTTCTAGCATAATAACCGTCTAAACAATCAAAATAATATGATATAAAATAAAGTATACTACCACTTAAAAATTTATCTTTACATATAGCATAAATACTTAATAATCCAAAAAAAGCTGATATAGTGGTTAACATATTAGGAGTAAAATTATATTTTTTAAAGATAGATGAAACTTTATCTATATCCTTGTATATTAAGTTGTCAATAGGATTTTCTAAATTTTCTGGTATTTTTCTAACCATTTATAATATCTAAATATAATTTTAGATTTAAAATTAAAATTTTTTCAATTGATCAAAGATATCCATAAAATAATTTAATCTTTCTTCTTTGTATTCATTAAAATGATTATCATTCATAAAATATCTTGGATTTCTAATTTGATATCTAACTAATTTAGTGCCTTTATAAACATCATTAAAATGATTATAATTATAATCTATTGTTAATAAAAAATCAATTGTATCTGTATAATGATTAATGTCATTTTTTAACATTTCTTCCTTATTAGGTATATAATTAAATATATTAAAAAAGTCTTCTCTAAAACAATCTAATTTTGGTAAAATATAATCATAATTTTCACAAATCTTTTTTAAGTTTGTAATAGTATATTCTTGGAGAGTTTTTAATGAATTGTATAATTCAACAGTATTTATATACTTTAAGAAAATAGTATTTATTTTTCTAATATTTTTTTCTAAAAAGAAATTGGAGATAGTATCTTTAGTTGTTTGTAAAAACATTTCTAAAATTTGTCTTCCTTCTATATTAAAATTATTCTTCTTGAATCTTTTAGAAATATTAAACTTAAATTTACTTTCATCTATTTTAGATTTTAAATAATCTTTTCTTAAGTCTAAATTAAGATTTTCCATATTTTCAATTCGATATTTAGGTAAATCAACTAATTCTAAATGATTTATTTTTTGAAAAATAATATTAAAGACACTAGTATCAAGATATCTTTCTAAATTTTGAAATGTAAAACATTCATCATTATTATTTCTTAACATTCCAACACCACCTCTTTCGAATTGTCTTTTAACTTCATCTTCATCCTTTCCAATCTTTCTTAAATATTCCCAATAATGAGGATTATGAATTCTACCTTTATCTTCTTCTCCACTTTCCCAATCCCAAGTACAATGACACTGTGTACACCAAATCTGTGAACATCCGCTTTGTTTAAAGGTTAAAATTTTACATTTGGGACATGGTTTAGTTTCCCTTTGTAAAGCCTTTACAGATTTTACATTATCTTCGTTACATTTATGTTCATCATCTTTTAATTCATGACAATTTTTACAAATTTTTTGATGACATAATCCACATTCAAATGATTCTGTAAAAAATCCTCGACAATTATTAACAGGACAAGGTCTAGAAAATGTCGTTTTCTTATTTTTATGGTTTAATAAAAGAAAGTTAAATAGTTTTGTGTTTTCGACTATATATTCTTTATTCATAAAGTCCAGAATAAGTTTATTTTCTGAATTAATGTTGAGATAAAAAATAAACTGTAAATAACTTTTTTCTTCATATTTATTTTTTTCAACTTCAACTTTGAAGGTATTTAAAAAAAAAGATTCAATAAATTTATGATAAATAGGTTCTTTATATTCAAAAGATAAATTTCCAGTTATTGTATTAGTTTTTATATTGTATTGTACATTCCAAGTATAAAACATGTTTCCAAAAATATTTAATAAATCGTTAAAATCTACCTTGTTTTCTAATATATTTAAAATATTTTTTCTAATTGTCTTTAAATTTCTTATTTCATATTTTAAATTTAAAAAGTTATCTTTATCAAAGTATTTATCCTTATCTTTTTCTTTTTCCCATTTTTTAGATATATTATAAAGAGATTCATATAAAAATTTACTACTTTTAGAATAGTTGTAAAAACTGTTTATTTCTTTCACTAATTTTTTATCTTCTTCGTTAGAAGAACCCCAAAGAAGATGATATTTTTTATATTTTTTAATTAAGTTTTCATAAAACTCTAATTCTTCTGTATATTTGAATCTCAGGTAAAAGTGTTCTTTCTACTTCAAAAATTTGATTCTCTTTATGCTTTTTATATGTTTTATTTATAAAATTTTTTGGAAACTTTTCTCTAATCCAATTATAAGTCCAACTTTTTTTACAACTCATACAACTTGGATCAATCTTATCTAAAAGATACTTTTCTTGACAATCAATACAAGCTTCTTCATTACAATATTGACATTGAATAAAATCTTTTTTTTCTCCGCAACAAATCATACATTCTTTCTTCATTTATCTATTATTTATTTAACCTAAATAAATAATCAATTTTATATTTATTGCTTCAGATATTTAACAGTATTATTTGCTGTTACTAATAAGGGTACACAAGTTGCTGGATTTGGACCAGTTACACCACCAATCCAGGGTGGTGTTGAAGTTGCATCATATAAACCAAGATTACTAAATATTTCAGTCATACCAGCTGGACTTTGTGCTTTCCAAAAATCTATCCATTCTTGTGTTACACAAAAATCACAATTAAAATTATCTATTTCTCCTTGAACTGTTCTAAAATAGATTCTAAAATGTATTGGTCTTAATTGTGTAATATTTTTACAATCAATGAATGCATATATTGCATTATTTGAACTAAGATATTGTGCTTGTTGTGGTGGTGGACCAGGAAAGAAAGCATTTTTCCATGGAAAAGTACATCTTGTGGTAGTTCCTGTTGGTCCTCCCATATTTAATGCTTGAATAATTTGAGCATTATAAGGAGGACCTGTTCCTTCGATACAATTAAATAGATAAACTCCGTAAATATTTGCAGGATTACATTGACCTGTTTTACCTGATATAACAATTCCTTGTTCAGTCGTAGCCATAGCATAATAACCTTCCCAACAATTATTTTCGCATGCCAAATCACAAGGAAGATATTGAGCTGATAAATCTACAATTGATGTTGGACCTGTTGGACCTGCTGGACCAGTCGGACCTGGGCAACATGGACCAACTGTCCAATATTTACATACATCGTCCCATACTAAATTCGCTCCATCATATACTTTTTCAGGTAAATAATTATCTATAGGAGTTTGTCTTATATAGGCAGCATCGTATGCCACTTTCATATTTGCCCAAAACATATGTAATACATTAAAACCTGAAACTCTAAAACCGCTACAATAAGACATTTTATTTATATTTTAAAAAGATATTTAAATTGAATATATAATTTAATATTCAATTTAATTTAAAAAATTTAAATTTATGAAACTTGATCTGGATTCCAATTATTAATTCCATTTAAAAATTCATCTACAAACCAATCAACATATTCATCTTGTAATATACAAGAATGTCCAAAATCTACAATATAAATTTCATTATTTAATGTTTTCATAAAATTATATGGAGTAATATCTGAATATTCAATATCATTATTGTAAAGAGTTTCAATAATATCATGAACTTTTTTCCAAATCCATCTTGGTGTATGTTTAGGATTTGTTCCATATATTGATTCTAAATCACAACCTTTGATTTTTTCCATTATAATATACATACTATCTTTATACCAATAATATTCTAGAATTTTTGGACATTTTATTCCAAGTGAATATACCTTCTTCTGTATTCGTATTTCATTTAATATATCTTTTTCATTGTCTTCTTTTAGTATAATTTTAATAAATTTTGTTTTATCCTCGTAAAGAGTATAAATATACTTTTTATTCGATAACGGCTTTAAACGCTGTAAAGTGGTTGGTAAAATCTTATAATGTTCCATCTTCTCTCAATTTTAATTGAATTATGTATAAAAATTCAATTTTATTCTTGGTAATTATACTTAAAATGTTTAAACAAGGTAAATATAAGCCATTCTATCTTAGACCCTTTATGAACATTATATATTTTAGCTTCTTTTAAACAAGATTTACCAAAAGCTCTCATTATATATTTTTGATATTCTTTTGGAAATAAAGTTCTTTGATTATTTAAATTAACCTCAATCAAAGGAAATAATTCATCTTTATAAAAATATTCTCTAGGCCAAGCTTTTCTAGCTTTAATGCTTTGAAGATCTATTTTATCTTCTTGATGTTCATGAATAAAAAGATCAATAGTGACATTATTATCTGGAAGTGATATTTGATATCCAAAGAAACTATCTTTAAAAAGATATCCTTGATTTATAATATCTTTTTTGAAAGAATCTATTTTTTCTTTAAAATCACCTTCACATAGAATACCCAAATCTAAATCATCATCCCAGGGAATCAAAGATTTGTTATGACGAATATAACCGAGAACACCTCCAGTTAAAGTCCAATAAATTATATTATTTTTTTCAAGAGTTCTTTGAATATCATCTAAAAGAGGTAAAATTTTTTTATGAATTTCTTTATTTTTAATTAATAATTTTGGAATTAAAAAATGGTTTCGAAGATAGTATAAAAAATAGAATAATAAAATACAAATATAGATTAAGATGAGAATTTTTAACATCATTTTTTATTTATAGAAGTAATTAAATTATTCAAATATAATGGATTTACTTGAAGAACTGTCTGCCTATATGTCTATTATTAATATAGATATTTTAGAATTTTTATGTGTTTGTAAAGGATATAGTCAATTATGTAGAGGTATTCAAACTCATTCTTTGGACTTGAGAAAAATCGAAAGTCATCTTTTAAGTCTACAAGATAATTATTTAGATAAATATAATTTTCTAGATTCTTTAATACTGGAATTAAAAGATAAAATAAAAAATATCGATAATAAAATTATACCTTATGGACCAGCTTTTGTTGCTAGAAGTGCTTGTAAAAAGATGATAAAAGAATTTGAAGGAGATATTAAACAATATTTAGAAAAATTATATGAATACTTGTATTTTCTTGGAAGATATATTAATCAAAATTTAAGAGTATATAAGGAAGAAATTTGTGTTAATTGAAATAAACATTTTCTTCTTTACATAAGGAACATTTGTTATTTCCTGTTAATTCTAAACATTTATTATGAATCCAATGACCACACTTTAAAGGATAATAATTTTCTTCAAATTTTTCAAAGCAAATTATACACTCTTCTGTCTTATATTTTAAATGATGTTCACATAAGTTATTTGATTTTATATCATTCAAACAAAATGGAAAAATACACTTTTTAATTTGTAATTGATATTCTAATAAACTTTTTTGAAATTTTTCTCTTATTTTAGTGTCTACTTCTGTCTTTTCTTTATGAACCTCTGTAATAGTTTGTTGAAGTTTTAATATTTGATTATAAAAATTAATATTTTGTAAACATACTTCATTATATTTTTTTTCTCTTTCATCATCAAGACTCAAATAGAATAATAAAAGAATACATTCTAAAAATAAAAAAGCAATATTCTTTACACTTTCAATTGAAAATGTATCTAGTAATGAATTATTAAAATATGTAAATATACAGAAAGATAATAATCTTGATACAATATTTAAAAATCTCATCTTATTTTAATTTTAAAATAATTTTAAATCTATTTTAAAATTAAATTTTGGTTATAATCTCTTCTAAATTATCTTCTATTATTTCGTTATAAAATAAATTCTCTTCTTCTTCAATAATTTCATCTATATTTGAAGATTTAAATTCAATACATTTATCAAATTCAAAATCAGTTCCATGTTTTATACTTTTACATAACCCTTCTTTTAAAAAATACCAAACATCAATCAACTTTTTACCATTGAAAAATAAAACTTTTATATCAAAACCTTCTTTTTGAACTTGTTTAAATTTTAGATAATTAAGTCTTGGATTTTTATTAAAAATATAAATTGATTTAACTTCAAATAATAATTTTGTATCCTTAATGTAAATATCAGGATAATATCTATGTTTTTTATTTTCATCATCGTTATATTCAAAAGATTGGATATCTTTCCCAACTAATATTTCATCTTCGTTTACTTTTCTTTTTAATATACTATCATTTTTACTCAAAATATAATCAATAGCATAATTTTCATAACCCATAACTTCAATTTCTCTTCCACTTTTAAAAGTATATTTTTTATTTGAAAAAGAACTTTTTATCATTTTATGAAAAATATCTTCATTTTGTAAAGCGTGTTCTACCCCATATTTTTGAATCATAATATCTTTAAAAGATGAAGTTTGAACAAAATATTCTGAACCATATTTTTCTTTCATTTTTTGTAGAATTATTTTTGATAATAAAGGTCTTTTTACATCATATTTTTCAATAAAAATATTTTCAATCTTCTCTTGAATTTCTCTGCATTGTAAAGGATATTTTACTCCGTATTTATTCAAGTGCATCTTTCTTATTTTTTCATACACGTAATCTTGACAAAAAGCCCATTTTACTCCATATTTATCTAAACAAGTTTGCTTCGCTTTATTTTGAACTTCTTGATTTTGCATAGGATAATCAACTCCTAACTTTAGATTATTTGTTTCTTTAATTTTATCTTTTATTTCTTCTGATTTAAAAGCATTATCAACTCCATATTTTTCTTCACAAGTTTCTTTATATTTAGTAATTTTACATTTAAGACATTTTTTTCCTCTTTTAATATCAGACAAAACTCTAAAACTAATTTCTCCACATTCACATCTTATTTTTAATTTTTGTTTATTATTTTCATATTCATTCTCATTTATTAATAATTCACAATTATTATCTTTAACAATTTTAATCAAATCTTCAAATTTCAACTTGTTTTTATCATTCTGACATTTTAAACAATAACCTGTGCTTCTTTGAAGACTATTTAATGAAGAATAATTAATTATTTCACAATTTCCGCATTTATATACAACCTTTCTATCTTTTCGTAATTCTAGAATAATATGTCCATTTTTATTTTCAATTTCTTGTTTTAATGTTATTAATTTTTCTTTATTTTCTTTTTCTTCTTTACAAGTTGAACAAAAATCTACTTTTGAAATTTTATATCTTTTATTTTGAAAAGAATTTACACTTAATTCATTAACATGATTAGATTTACATTTAAAGATTATTTTATTATTTTTGAAATCTTCAAAGTTAGATTCAAGATTATATTCTGGTATTAAAAAATCTTTGATATTATCAAATTTAGACATTTTTAAATATAATTGTTTATTCCAATTATATTTATATTTTTTATCAATTTTATATTTTTGATGAGAATGATTTTTGTAAATAAATGAACCTGTAAACAAACACAAAAAGAAAAAATTCCCTAAAGAACGGGAAAACCTAAAGCACCACCACTGATACGAATAATGTTATTGTTAACACAAGTGACAATAAAGTCGAAAAGTTGTTTAATAGCTGTAGATTCACTATGAGTAGCTCCACAAGGATATTGACGAACAACAGAATTACCCCCAGGATATTGGGTAGAAGTTATATTAGAACCGCCAGCTTGGAATTGAGCATCTTGGGAAGCTTGAGGCACAAGAGACACGTTGGTCAATTTACCATAGTTGGTAGAACCCATAGGATCTAAGCAATAGTAGTCAAGAGAGTAGGAATAAGAGTGATAACCAGTTTCCACGGGGATCACAGGGGAGTGATAGTAGGGGTTAACAAGAGAGTAATAGTCAGAACCCATGTTGAAAAGACGTTGAGTGTTCTCATAGATAAGAGAAGTCTTCTCAACAGGATCCACACCATAAGGAGGGATGATGGCAACACCTTGAGTAACACAAGGACCCACTCCTCCGGGATTGACAACAATAACAGGAGAAGCAGTGGTATAGTTAGACCACACGTTCTTGTAAGTCTTGTTACGAGCACCGAAGAAAAGAACCTTTACAGCGTGAGAGAAACGAATATCGTATTGAGGTTGAGGATTAGTGGCAACATTGTAGTTTTGGATGGGAGCAGTTTGCACTTGTTCAATGAGGATATCACGAGGAGCACAAGCCATTCTCTTACGTTCATCGTTTGAAACGATGGCATAGTTGGCCCACACTTGCACATCCTTAAGTTCAGGAGCAGCACCACCAGTAAGGTCAGAAGGAGAAGGTTGAGTAATAGTGACTTGATCAGCAAGACAATAAAAACCACCAGTAGCACCAGTATTTCCACTAACAGGGAAAGGAGTATTTTGAATAATCAATAATTCAGTCCAATCACGGAAAGAGAAAGAAATTCTCATATCATTATAAGGAAGAGCTGCAGTGGGAAGAGCAACACCAGAGTCACGAGTAAAGAAAAAAGGAAGAGGTAAGTTAAGAGTGTATTCAGGGATAGTTTGAAGAGAATCGTAAGGTTGAGTAAGGACATCAACATCACCAATCATATTACGATAACCATTTTGTTTACCGGCAGGCACAGTGAAGGCAGACCAGAAATCAAGATGATAGTTATCGAAACGGGCAGCAACGAGATCGTTGAAAGAGATACAACATTCACGAATCAAGTTGTGAGCCAAGTTACGGGTCCAACGAAGAGTTCTATTAGAACAAGAACCTTGAAGAGGTGCAGAAGCAAGAGAAACCTTAGGGAGAGTCACGCGCAACCAAGTGTAAAGGAGATAATCACCAGCACGAGAAATACTGACGGACCATTCTTGGTTGAAACCGGCAGAACCAGAAGCACGAGAAAGAACCACGGGTACTTGAGTAAACCAAGTAGACTTACGGGTATCTCTCACGAAATAGGCAGTGGCATCGGGACCACCATACATATACTTTTCTTGTTCATCATAAGTAGCAAGATCAATGAAACCAGATGTTAAGTTAGAAGTACAAATAGTTGACATTTTTATTTATATAATGGAAAAAAAAATTTTAAAAAAATTTCTTTATTTAACTTTTAAATATTTTGTTTTAGTCAAATTTATTATAAAACAATTTTTCAATAATTAATTCTTTATCTGGAAATGTGTTTAAATAAAAATTTATTCTTTCTACTAAAACTTTAATTCTTCTTTGCCATTCAATTTGATTTATATTAATATAACTATCGATACAAATTTACAAAAACAAACAACTATTTTTTTAATATTATATTTTTTTAAAAAAATTAAGAGTTAAAAAAGTAAAATTTAGACAAATAAGAGTTAGCCATGGACAAAGAAATAAATCTTGATATACTTACAATTGACTCTGATATAAAGAAAAAATTTGAGAATGAAAAAAACAATCTACAAAGTCTTATAAAATATAAAGATCAATTAAAATCTTATAAAAAAAATGAAAAACTGAATTTGAGTATTAAAATGATAAATGATATTGAAAATAATATTAATATATATGATAAAAAAATTGATGATATTTCCGATGATATATCTAAAAATTTTTATTTAATGGAGACTACAGAACTTTTAGACAGATATAAAAATATTTTGGCTAAACCTATTAGAGTTTCTTTTAGTGGTAAGAAAAAAGAAAATACAGAAATTTTGAAAGAGAAAGAAGAAATAATTTCTAAATATTTAAATGTGGCTAATAAATATATTGATAAACAGTTTTATGTTAATCATAATATTAGAAAAAAAACTAATATAGTGATTTGTGATTCATGTTCAAGCAAAAATTGTTTTGAATCTTTAGACGGTAAAACATATATATGTGAAGATTGTGGTTTTCAAAAAGAAATTTTGGGAAACTTAACAAGTTATAAAGATGTATCAAGAGTTAATATATCATCTAAATACACGTATGAAAGAAGAGTTCATTTTAGGGATTGTATGAATCAATATCAAGGAAAACAGAATAGCACTATTCATGAAAATGTATTTAATGATTTGGAATATCAATTTGAGTCTCATGGTTTATTAATTGGAAATAAGGAAACTCCAAAAGAAAAAAGATTTCAAAATATTACTAAAGATCACATTTTATTATTTTTAAAAGAAACTGGTCACACAAAGCATTATGAAGATGTATTTTTAATTTATTTTAAAATGACAGGTAAAAAATCTAATGATATTTCACATTTAGAAGATACTCTTATTAAAGATTTTGAAATATTATCTGATCTTTATGATAAAAAATTTAAACATGATAAAAGTAAAAAAATTGATAGAAAAAGTTTTATTAATGTTCAATATGTTTTATATCAATTATTAAGAAGACATAAATATCCTTGTAAAAAAGAAGATTTTAATATATTAAAAACATTAGACAGAAAAGCATTCCATGATGATATTATGAAAGAATTATTTGAAGAATTAAATTGGAATTTTTTTAGTCCTCAATTTTAAATAATTTATAAAATTATTTAAAATCTTTATTTTTTTAACTTCTTATTTAGAAGGAACATAATAATTAAAAATATTAAGATTAACAAACCTCCACTTAAAATCCATAAAAATGTAAAGTTTTTAGAAGGTTTAGGAGTAGGTGTTGTATCTATAGACTCATTAGTAGAAGAAGACTGAACTAAATTATCAATAGAAGCTTTTAAGTCAGGATTTACATGATTCAAATAATTACAAATCAAACAGCTTCTACAAGGAAAACCCATATTTTGTATATTACAAAATAGACCATCTAATTCATTTTTACCATTAATTAAATCTTGACCTCCTTTTGAAGTCAAACATTTCATAATTTCTTGAGAATTTAAAAGAGTACATGTTTCATAATCTAAAGCATCTAAACAGGGTTTATTTCCAGAACGACAAGCACAATCAAATAAGGAGCTTTCACTTGACTTTTCAGATGATTGTCTACAAAAAGGTTTCATATTATCATAAGCTGTAACATTACTTGATCTAAAAACTTCTTTACCTTTACAATATTTTGATACAGGGTCAGATTCATCTCTTGCTGAAGCTGAAACTAAAGTACGATTAGTTAATTGATAAGCCCCGGAAGTTAGGCAACTTTTTAAACAACATGCTTGATGAGAAGTTGAATTACAACAATTAGAAAAAATTTCACTTGTGTATGAACTACTATCTACATTTCCAGAACAATTTTCAAAGCAGCCTTTAAAATCGTCATACTGTTTTTTTTTCTTACATTTGATATCTTTACAACATTCACGAGCTTCATCAGTTACGTCTTGACCAAGATTAGATAAATTTTCACATTGTTGACATAAACAATCTACACAATTAGGACTATTTAGAGTATTAGTTGAACATTGAGTTCCACAACTTGATAACGTCGAAGAGAGAGAGGATTTACATTTATCTTCTAATTTTGAGGACATTTTTATTAAATACTAATAAAAATATATTTCTATTTAAAATCATACGTAAATATTTTAAAATGAACAATTTTCTTGAAAATAAACAAAATTTATTATTCATTGGACAATCTATCGTTATGCTTGGTGTATCTTTTTATTTTTACAGAAGATTACAAGCTGTAATTTTTAATATTAATGAATTACATAAAATGGTATTAAATCAACAAGAACAAATTAATAAACAAAATATGATGATTGAGAGTTTAAAAAATTTGTTAACTAATAATTCTTTTCAAAGAAATACTGAACAAGCAAGAGTTCCTGTTCCTGTTGAAAAAGATGTGGAAGAAATAAAAAATAATATAGAAACTATTCAACCTAAAATTAATTTACAAGAAAATAAAACAAAATCAAGGTTGTTTTCTGGTATAAATTCAACTTTAATTTTTAAAAACACAAAAGCTGAAGAAAAATTCTCTTCGAATATAGAGGTTATTGATGAAAAAAGTGAAGAGAAAAATAAAGTTGAAGAGGAAGATGAAGAAGATTTAGATTTAGATTTAGATGCAGAATTACAAAATGAATTAAGAGAATTAGAAAGTGAAAGAAATTTAAAAAAGAGATAATATAATATAGAATAGATAACCTTATAAATGAGTTTTGAAATCTGGAGAGATAAACATAATAAAGATTTATATAATTTATATAAAATCTTATTATTCGAAGTTGAAAAATTTAATTATAAAATTGAAACATCAAATAAGAATAAATCTTATAATTTTTCAGAATATTTAGATTTAAATTATATTGAGAGTGAAGAATTTATTGAAAAATTTAATAAATTTTTATATAATAACAAATAATAATTTTAAAGGAATAACATAATATTCATACAATGACTTTAGAAGAAGATAAATTTGATTTTGATGATACTGAAGAATATGATGAACAAAATGATAATTATGAAGAAGAGGAAATTTTTCATGGAGAATATTATAATCAGCTATTTGAAGATTTAGGGATAGATATAAAATTAAAATTTGAAAAATATTTATGGAGTCAAGGATTAAATTGGAAAATACCATCTTATAAAATTATAGACTTATTACAAAATTAAATTTTAAAATATAATTATCTTTTAAAATTTATTAATTTATTTTGTAACTAAACCAAGACATTTCAAAATATTAAGTCTTACTTTATCTAAATTTTTTACATTTTCTTCTTGAACTTCTTTCAAGACCTCTTCAATATCTTTTTCATCTTCATCTTTAGGAACAGGTTCTTCTTCAAAAGCAATTTCTTCAAAGTCTATTTCAACATCTCTGGGAGCAGGACCAGGTCTTCCAGCTTCATCTTCAAAAGAAACTTCTTCAACTCTAACATCAGGTCTTTGTTTTAATAATTTTTCTAATTCTTCAATGGCTCTATTAGAACCAATAACTTTTTGATTATTAATTTCAATCATGTTTACTCCAGGTGGAAGTTTCTTTAATTGAGGAACGCATCTATAATTACGTGCATCACAAAGTAAATCATCAGGACAAACCATATTCTTTTTAGGATCAGGATGACATCTCTTAGCTCTCAATAGCTTGACTCTTTGTTCTCTTGTAGTTTGTTCTAATCCTTCTTGTTGTTTATAAACTTTATCAATTAATTGTTTCAATTTAGAATCGCTCATTCCCTTAACTTCTTCAGCACCAAATTCCTTTTCACTTAAATCATCTTCTTCATCTTCTTCATCTTCTTCATCTTCTTCATCTGAAATTTCATCTAAATCAATATCTTCAATTTCAATATCTCTTGGAGAAGGCATAACTCTAGGTCCAGCAATCGCAGGTTCTTCTACCTCGGATTCCACTTCAGGTTCTTCTACATCGAATTCTACTTCAGGTTCTTCTACATCGAATTCTACTTCAGGTTCTTCTTCCTCGAATTCCACTTCCTCTTCTTCAGGCTCGGGTTCCACTTCAGGTTCTTCAGGCTCGGGTTCCACTTTCTTTTTGGGTGATTTTTTTGCTTTAGGAGATTTTTTGACTTTTGGTTTTACTTCCTCAACTTCAGCTTCTTGAATTTTCTCAAAAATAAAATCAACTAAATCAGATTTATTTTTCTTGTGATAGCTTGATAATTTCATATCAGCAGCTACCTTTTTTAAGTCTGTTACTTTTAAAGCTTCTAATTCATCCCTTGAATAATCCTTTTTACCAACTACAAATTTAACTGCTGCACTAGAAGATTTACGAGGAGACTTTCTGGGAGATTTACGAGGGGACTTTCTAGGAGATTTACGAGGGGACTTTCTAGGAGATTTACGAGGGGACTTTCTAGGAGATTTACGAGGGGACTTTCTAGGAGATTTACGAGGAGACTTTCTGGGTGATTTACGGGGAGACTTTCTAGGAGATTTACGGGGAGACTTTCTAGGAGATTTACGAGGAGATTTACGGGGTGATTTACGTGAAACTTTTCTAGGAGACTTACGAGGAGACTTTCTAGGAGATTTACGGGGTGATTTACGGGGTGATTTACGGGGTGATTTACGGGGTGATTTACGGGGTGATTTACGTGAAACCTTTTTAGAAATTTTACGTGAAACCTTTCTAGGAGACTTGCGTGAAACCTTTTTAGAAATTTTACGTGAAACTTTTCTAGGAGACTTACGTGAAACCTTTTTAGGTGATTTACGAGGGGATCTTTTAATAGATTTAGATATTTTAGGAGATCGAGAAACTTTTTTAGATGATTTTCTTGCTTGTTTCTTTGGAGATTTTCTACTCACTTTACTCGCCATTATTTATTTATAATGGGAAAAGTTTTAAGTTTTTAATTTATTTTTTTTAAAATAAATTAAAAAATTCTAAACTTCAACACAACATTTTTTAGAATAATCTAAACAATAAGAACCTGGTTTCCCTTTTTGATTTCCAATTATTTTTGTATTATTATATATTATTTCAAAGTTTTGATGAACATGACCACATATCCAAGTATTAATTTTATATTTATCTAAAACCCAAGTTAAATCAGTCATAAATAAATCTGTTTTTGTTTTACCGTTTTTAATTAAAATTGGTAGATGATGTGTAATAATAATATGTTTCAAACCTTTTTCTCGAGCGTAATTAGATTTTTTAATTATAAATTCCAAATCTTTTTTATGATTATAATTATATTTGTTAGTACTAAAATTATGAATCTTATAGTTTTTTGGTAAATTTTTTTGTAATTCACTCCATAAAGTACATCCTGTAAATAAATATTTTCCAATTTGAATTGAAGACTTATCTAAAACGTAAAGATTAGGAAAGAGATTTTCAACATATTTAAAATTATTTTTTAATGTTTCTATATCCAAAGGAATTAAACCATCTATTTTATAAAATTCACAATTACCAAATACATATAGAACATAAGTAAATTTTTTACAATAATATTTAAAGAAAGATTCTAGTTGTTTTACATTATATAATGAACCTATATCACCTGCTAAAATTAAAATATCTCCAACAGGTTGAATTAGATTTGATATTTCACTATCAAAATATTCAAGATGTAAATCTGAAGCTATTTGAAGTTTCATTTAAATATTTTAATATTTAAATGAAATAATCATTTTTAAAAATAATTATTAACCCATGTATTCAATTCGTTAATAATAAAATTATAAATAGTATTATTTTCTATTATGGAAGTATGAATACAATCATTAAATTTATAAAAAAGAATATTTTTATGAATATTTTTGTTAATAATTTGATTAATTAATTCATCTTCATAGACTTTATAGCTTTTTAATATTTCTTTTTCATCTTGTTCATACAGTAAATAAACCATATAGTAAGAAAAAATATTATCAGTCAAATTATGATTATTTGATATTTTTAGTTTACAAAGAGCCTGCATTTTATATATCAGGAATATCTCCTAAATTGATATTAGGACCTTTCATTTTTCTTTTTGCGGAGTTTATATCTGCATTAGATGGTGAATTTGAAGTAGGATTTGAGTTCATATTATTAATCATACTCAAAAGATTGGAACCAGTTTTTTTCATAATCATTTTAGTAACGATGAAAAATCCAGCATTTAATAAAATGGTAAAAAGCAATCTTACTTCTATAGGCCAGTTTGAAGCTTGAGGAACATAAGATTTTTCACCTAATTCAATTAGCAACTTTTCATATGAATTCATACTTACTATTTGTTGTTGAGTAAAACCTTGCATATCAAACTTAAACCAATTTCCTAAAATAAATTCAACACCCATAAAACCATAAATAAGATATGTTTTATAATTATCAACATTAGAATCTAAAGTAACCTTTTTAACAGTCATCTCATAAGTTTTTAACATACTTGTATAATCAGAATGAATGGTAAATTCAGGTAAATTAACATTACTATAAGATTTTTTTAAAATTTCAAATTTGTAAAGTAATTCTCTTTTCAAATCTTCTTCGTTTTGTTCGTCAACTGTAGTTTGATTTAAATCTCTCATAAATTTCTTTTGTTGATAAATACCTTGTTTTTCAAGTTCAGATAATGATGGCGCAGGTTCGTATAATTTTTCTTCTCGATTATTATTTTTACCTAATGAATATCTATCAGGCGTTGAACGATTAGAAGAAGATTTATCTTTTTGAAGTAATTGTTTTATTCTCTTATTTAATCCTCCATCATCATCACTATCATCGGAAGACGAATCATCGGAAGACGATGATCTTGAACGACTTCTTGATTTTGATAATTTAAAACCTTTCTTTGGTTTGTAATCAGAATCAGAGTCAGAATAATTGTCACTATCTGAATTTTCATCTCTTCCAATAGATTTTGATTTTTGCATTTCATTATCACTATCACTATCACTAATATCTTTATTACCTTGTTCTTGAACATCTGAATCATCTGGATATTCGTCAATAATTTCAGGTTCTTTTTCAGAACTAAATTCTGTATTTTTGACTTGAGGTTGAAATATAG
>Ga0247840_10005733_pt1 | contig 18424 bp, 15 predicted proteins | sample LaCruzMarch2015__FD_192404 | JGI IMG/M metagenome (GOLD analysis project Ga0247840, IMG submission 192404) | Freshwater microbial communities from meromictic Lake La Cruz, Castile-La Mancha, Spain - LaCruzMarch2015_17m | ecosystem: Environmental > Aquatic > Freshwater > Lake | place: Spain... | reverse complement strand
TAAGAGATGACGGTAGCGATAGAGATGGGTTTCATTGAGATGATGAAGCATTAAATCTAGATCATAATGAATATTCTCTTCTAAGTCTGAGTAATGTTCATTTTCTTTTAGAGTACTCAATTTTTGATGGGTTAGAGTCTTGATGACTTCGATATCTTCTTCACTGAATAAGAGTTCACTGGCAGGTAGAATGGTGATATCTTCACAATTTCCTTTGGAGCGTTGGGTACTTAAATCAAAGAAACGTAGACTTTCAATATCTGTATCAAAGAATTCGATTCTAATTGGATCCTCATAATTAACTGGATAGATATCTATGATGCCTCCCCGTTGGGCAATTTGTAGGGGTTGATCAATCTTAACCACTTCGGTATAACCGATGCTCTTAAGCTTTAGAAAGAGGTCTTTAGGCTGAACCATTTGATGCAGTTGGAGCTGAATGATTTGTTGCTTAAATTGCTGTACTTTAGGTAGATAGCGAATTAAAGCCCCCACATGGGTAACACAAACCAAGACCTCTTGATTGAGTAATCGAGCCATGGTATCCAGTCTTAAGGCATGGATTTCAGGTGATGCAGCGATGGCTTCAACTCTAAGGGATTCTTCGTTGGCGTATAAGACAACCTTATCATGTAACCAGAATTCTAATTTATCTGTTAATTGTTGAGCTTGATAGAGATTGCTCTTAACGATGACCATTAATTGAGGTTTATAAGTAAAACTAGACGCGATTAATAAGGCTTCTTGGGTGAGTGATACATGCGAAAAAGAGACTTTCTCTTGACTGAAGTCTCTGATAAGGGATTCGGTTTTTAAACGATTGAGCAGTTCTTTCATTGAGTGTTATACTTGGTCATTAAATTAACAAAGGTAATCAAAGGATAATCGAAACAAGCCTGTTTAACGCGATTGACGACGTCTTGAATGATGGGTTGCTCAGCTTTCATAAACTGGCCTAAGACATAATCTTTGGTTTCAATTAGAGCGTTCTTCCCAACGCCTATACGTATTCTTGAGAATTCTTGGGTATGTAGATATTGGATGATACTCTTCATCCCATTATGTCCACCGGCACTACCTTTTTCACGTACTCTGATCTTTCCTACTTCAATGTCTAAATCATCATAAATGACTAAAATATCTTTAGGATCTATGTGATAATAGTCCATCACCAAGGCAACAGCTTCTCCAGATAGATTCATATAAGTTAATGGTTTAACTAGAAGTACGGTTTCATTATTGATTTTAACTTGAACCAGTTCACTTTTGAATTTGGCTTGGGGTGTAACTTGAAAATGAGCCATCAGTGTATCGATAACCATAAACCCCACATTGTGGCGGGTATGTTGATAGAGTTTGCCTGGATTACCCAGTCCGATGATACATTTCATAGTTATTATTATACACTACTAAATAAAAAAGAAACTCGGTTCTAACCAAGCTTCTTCTCATCATAGATAATTTTTAAACGTCTTTGATTGCCTTCACCGACACTCTCGGTTTTTATCGTTGGATAATCACTGAGGAATTGATGAATGATCTTTCTTTCATCATTGGGTAGAGGGTCTAAGGTTACACTGATCTTGGTTCTAACCACTTGACGGGCTAGACGATCAGCCAATATTTTAACTTTCTCATAGCGTTCTTCTTTATAGCCGTTTACATCAACCAATAAGTTATAGTGACGCTTGTATTGAGAAGCGACAGCTGATTTAAGAACCGTATTGATGGCTTGTAGGGTTTGACCTGCTTTACCAATCAATATTGCGTTATTCTCAGCATCCAACATAATCTTAATTTCATCGCCTTCAATTTTCATCATGACATTACAAGGCATATCAATATTCTTAAAGTAAGCTTCTAGATAGATCTGAATAAAATCACAGACATCTTCTAAGCTAATGACTTCGACTGTGACTAAGGTCCCTAATCCTAGAAAGCCTGATTTCTCTTCACGTGTTGTATAGTTGATCGATTCAATCGGCAATTTTAATTCATTGCTTGCGGCTTGAAGACATTCCTCAAGGGTTTTACCGGTAAATTTTTGCATACTAGACCTTTTTAATATCTATATATTTGTATTGAATATAGAGGGTTTGAATGATTTGAGCAACGGAACTAACCAACCAATAAAGACTCATCGCAGTTGGCCAACTAAAGGCTAAGAAAACAATCATAACCAAGGATGAATACATCATCACTTCCATATTAGGACCCTTAGGTTTAGCATCATTTGGATGGGTAGATTTCTTTTCACGACGCTTAGCTAAATAGAGTGGAAGTTTCATAGAAACAAACTGTGAAACAGCCATTAAGATAAAGATCATTAAGAATAAGATGTTTCCATCCGTGAAGGCATTCTTTGGAGAATTAACCAAGGCATATCCAAAGATAGACGCATCTTTAACCGCACTGGATCTTTGAACCGCTTGATACATTGCGATGATGACTGGGAATTGAATGAATAAGACTAAGATTGATCCAAATGGATTGACCCCATTTTTAGAATATAGAGCTTGCATTTCTTGCCCTTGCTTCATTTTTGAATCGTTGTCTTTTTTACCTTCATACTTAGCTTGAATTTTTTGGAGTTCAGGATTAAGCATTTGCATCTTTTGTGATGCGACGGTTGATTTAACTGTAAAGGCTAAAGTTAATAATTTAACCAATAGAGTAACCGCAACGATCGCCATAAAGACGCCAATGTACGGGGTTAACCAATTTAATGCTTGAGCCAAAGGATAGATGAATAATAATTCGAACCAGCCGTTGTTGTTTTTAAACATATCCGTATACGGCGTATCCAGTGATATAACGGTGGTGCTACATCCAGCCAAGAATAAAATGGCACTGGCTGCTAGAAGTAGTTTTTTGTTTTTTAGTAATTTCTTCATAAACTCTCCTTTATAAAGTTTGCACTTTTATTTTAATCTTATTGAAGCTATTTTCCAATGCTTTTCGATTGGTTTCAAAGTCTTGTTTCAAGTATGCACTACGGATTAGAATTATACAATCAAATTTCTCTTCGTAGTTTGTGATATCTTGACACATCATTCTGACTTGGCGTTTGATCCTATTACGGATAACCGCTATCCCTAGTTTCTTAGAAACCGATAAACCAATTCGACTGTTTTCTTCTTTGCGAGGCGCATAGTAAAGCGTAAATGCAGGACTGGACACAAATTGCTTCAGTTCCATAATCGCTTTATACTCTAAGTTTTTACGTACTCTATATGCTTTTCTCATACACAGAAGAAAAAAGTCACCTGAGTGACTTTTAAGCCGACAATACCTCTCTGCCTTTGGCACGACGACGGGCTAACACTTTTCGTCCTCCGACCGTTTTCATACGGGCTCTAAAACCGTGGACTTTCTGGTGTTTTCTCTTGCTCGGTTGATATGTTCTTTTCATGTTGAGCCACCTCCACTTCCTATTTGGTACAAACTGAACAATGCTATTTGATTATAGGTTAGAAAACCCTTAATGTCAATGAAAGAAAAGTGAAAAACTGATAATGGCTAACTTGTCTTAAATAAACTTGATTATATGCTAAACTATTAGGCATATGAGCACGACTTTATTTCTATCTTTTATCGGCTATGCAATCGCAACAGCGATTACTCCTGGGCCTAATAATTTTCTGACTTTAAATACATCCAGTACTTATGGATTTAAGAAGACTCTTCCTTTATTAATGGGAATTATGTGTGGGATTGTCAGCGTATTAACCATTACAGTCATCATGAGTTATAGTTTGGTTCAGATATTACCACAATTGACCTTGGTTAGTAAGTATCTTGGTAGTATCTATATCTTATGGTTGGCCTATCATATTTATAAGACTAAACCAATTCAAGCTGATCAAGCAAGCAAGCATCCTGGGTTTAAGCAAGGGTATGCCTTACAGTTTGTTAATGTCAAAATACTTCTATATGGCATTACTTCAATTTCGACTTTTGTCCTACCTTATTATAGCGACTTCTTTTCGATCCTATTATTTGCCTTAATATTGGTATTGATCAGCGGACTATGTTTATTAGTATGGGCAGGAGCAGGCGTTTTACTTCAAGATTTTTATCGCAAACACTTTAAGATCGTCAATACTGTGATGGCTATTGTGCTCTTAGAAAGCATTTTTAGCCTATTTATGAAATAGGCAGTTATCCACAGTTTTGGACAGTGGAGAAAACTGATTTTTATCCTCTTTTAAAAGTTTAAGCTATCAACCGTAATGTGAATCAGTGGCTAAGTTCATAATGTCTAGTAAATAAAGGCTTATTCTTGTCTTCTATCGTGTGGATAATATGTGATAAACTTTAATCTATCCACATAAAATAGACTTGCCCACCAGGGGCTTTGTTTGTCCACGCTTGTGGAATGTTTGTAAGATGTGAAGAATGGTGGATAAATGCCTAAAACCTTAGTGTTTAATTGCCTATTTAGCTTATTAAATCGTGGATAAGTGGGTTTGTAAATATTTACATAGTGAAATAGAGGCTAAACCTGTTTAGAATATGAGTACATTAAAGAGGAAGTGCTGCACAATGACTGAAGTTGAATTCTACTACAGCGATATCTGGAGTAAGGTTAAATTACTCCTTAAAGATAATAAGAGCATTCCTGCTCCGGTTTATACTACGTATTTTGATGATACCAGTTTGGTGTTTTTAAATGGCGAGAAAGCCATTATTAGAGTAACTTATGACTTACAGAAGATGGTTTTACTTCAAAAGATTGATGCCATTAAAGAAGCCATGTTGGAATTGGGCTATGTCATCAGTGATTGTGATATCCAGTTGGCTAATTCTCAACAAGAAAAACAAAGCGCTGGTTTAGATCATAGCTTTAGAGATAAAATGCTGGCAGATTATACCTTTGATAATTTTATTGTCGGTCCAAGTAATAAAGAAGCTCATTCAGCTGCCTTGGCTTGTGCCTTTAACCCAGGTAGATTCTATACTCCATTATTTATCTATGGCAATTCTGGTCTAGGTAAGACCCATTTACTCAATGCAATCGGCAACTATATTAAAGATAATGACCCAAGTAAGAAGGTCTACTATACGGCCAGTGTGGACTTTGTAACAGCGGTTGCGGATTCTACCAAAGATGGGTCTATTGAAGCATTTAAGACCGCTCTGAAGCGTGTAGATGTATTATTGGTGGATGATATTCAGTTTATCGCTGGTAAAGAGAAGTCTCATGAGATATTCTTCACTGTCTTTAATGAACTTGTCAACAATAAGAAACAGATTATATTAACCAGTGATCGTGATCCAGCTGAAATCAAAGGATTAGAAGAGCGTTTAATCAGTCGCTTTTCATCCGGTTTAACGGTTGGTTTGGATTCACCTGAATTTGAAACCTCCTTAGCGATTCTTAAATATCGTTTAGAGAATCAATCGTATGATTTAACCATGATTGATGATGATGTCTTAAGTTATATTGCCACCAACTTTTCAAAAGACGTTAGAAAACTAGAGGGAGCATTAAATCGATTATTGTTTTATAGTATACAGTTTGGGAATAACCAAAGAATTGATTTTAGAGTGGCGCTTGGAGCTTTCAAAAACAGCGGTTCTTCTGCTGAGAAGAACGAAATATCAGTTAATAAAATCAAACGGATTGTTTCTGATTATTATGGTTTAACCAAACAACAACTCACATCCAATTCACGAACTAAAAACATAGCCAACGCAAGACATATTGCGATGTATCTCAGTCGTAAGATGCTAGACCTGTCTTTTCTAAAAATTGGGGAAGAGTTTGGTAAAAGAGATCACTCGACTGTCATCAGTGCCTGTGAGAAAGTTGAAACCTTAAGCAAGAAAGATATTCAATATAAAAATCTATTAAACGAGCTGGAAAAACAAATCATCCAGACGTAAACTATCCACGGTTGACCACTTTTAATTCACATCAAAAAGTGTTAAAATAGTGAGTGATAATGAGCCTTTTAGAAGAGTTATCCACTTATCAACCGTTATAATAATAATAATACTAATAAAAATAGTTATTATGAGGAGGAAACCACAATGAATTTCAAGATTTCAAAAAGAGTATTCTTCAATGCCTTATCCATCGTTTCAAGAGCGATTTCAGCTAATTCACCTTTACCTTGGTTATCAGGGGTAAAAATCGAAATTAAAAAAGGTGAACTCATTTTGATAGGAAGTGATTCTGATATATCCATTCAAAAAGTCATTCAATCTAATCCAGATGAATATGTATTTGAGGTTAAACAAGAAGGATCGATCGTCATTGAAGCCAAATATATTCTCGAGATTGTCAGAAAAATTGATGCTGATGAAATTACAATTGAAGTCGTCGATGGTAACTTAACCAAGATCAGTGGCCATTCAGCTGAATTTATCATCAACGGGATGAAGTCGAGTGAATATCCTCAAATTGATTTTACAATGCCTAGTAAGCAATTTGAAATTAAAGCCGATATGCTTTTAAAGATTATTACACAAACCAGTTTTGCGACTTCAGATAAAGAAACTAGACCTGTTCTAACAGGTGTTAATTTCAAATCAGATGGAAAAGTATTGGAATGTGTCGCAACCGATAGTTTTAGATTGGCTAAGAAAACCATTCAGTTGGGAGTAGATAATCAATTCAATATTACAATCCCAGCTAAGACGCTTTCTGAAGTAGCTAAAACGATTGAAAAAGATTTAGATATCGTTGTTTGTGTATCTGATAAAAAGGCACAGTTTTGGATCGATAATACCGTCATTCAAACCCGTTTGATTGATGGCTTGTATCCTGAAACCAGTCGTTTGATTCCATCTGAATTCTTGTATGAGTTAACGATTGATAGTCGCGATATTCTAAATGCGATTGATCGGGCTTCGTTCATTAAGAGTGAAGGAATCAGCATCATTAAACTGAGTGCCAACGCCAATGAAATCATCATCAGCAGTAAGTCATCTGAGGTTGGATCTTCTCTAGAAAAGATTAAACCGATTCATTATAAGGGTAATCCATTGGAGATTTCATTTAGTGGTCGATATGTCTTTGATGCCGTCAGAGTATTAAGTGGAAGTGTTATAAAAATCGAGTTTAGTGGAGAGATGAAACCGTTTATTATCCGCAACGCGGAAGATGATACAGTCCTTCAGTTGATCCTTCCGGTTAGAACCTATTCGTAACAAACACCCTGTCAATCAGGGTGTTTTTATGGTATAATTATTCTGTTATAAAAGAAAGAAGGATGGCTAGTGGTACAGATTTCTACCCCATTCATTATGCTTGGACAATTGCTTAAATTGACTGATTGGATTAGTTCAGGTGGTCAGGCTAAAATCATGGTAAAGACCTTAAAAATAAAGGTTAATGGTGAGAAGGAAGATCGTCGAGGACGCAAGTTATATCCGGGGGATATTATTCAAATCGAGGATAAAAGCTACACCATTACCAAATGATTATTCAGAACATTCAACTTAAGGATTTTAGAAACTACATCAATACACAAATTAGTTTTAGTGACAATATCACGATATTAATTGGCGATAATGCCCAAGGAAAGACAAACCTGTTGGAAGCGGTTTATTTTCTGTCTACGGGACGATCTCATCGCATCAGTGAAGATAAGATGTGTATTAAACATGGCTGTGAGTCAGCAACCATCAAAGGCAAGATTAAGAATAATCATACCTTTGATTTAAAGGTTGTCTTGCATCCGTTGGGTAAGAGCTTGTTTTATCAAAATCAACTTCAAAAAAAGAGCAGTGAGTTTATTGGGAAGATGAACGCCTTGATGTTTTCTCCCTCAGATATGGAAGTCTTCGCGGGATCACCTAAGAATCGTCGTCGTTTGATTGATTTAGAACTTGGTAAGATTAATCCAGTCTATATGGACTTACTGAGTACTTATCATAAATTACTGAAAGATCGTAATACTTATTTAAAAGAGAAAGTACTGGATGATGCGTATATTGAAGTGTTGACTGAACAGATGATTGAGATTGAATGTGAACTGATTCGCTATAAGACAGCCTTTATCAATCTGATCAACGATAAAATCAGTATCATATTTCAAAAACTGGCCTTAAGCCGACAGATGATTAGCATCAAGTATTTCGGTCCAGTTCCTTACTCTGATGAGATGAAACAACAACTCAGTGAAAAATATAGTCAAAGCTTATTTAGAGATAAGTTATTGAAAACGACTGGGGTAGGGATTCATCGTGATGAGATAGGTTTCTTGATGGATGGGGATAAAGTAGAGTATGTGGCATCGCAAGGGCAAATGAGAATGATTGTGATTGCCTTAAAATGTGCCTTGGTTGAAGTGATTGAAGAGTTAACGGATGAGAAGCCAATTCTACTTTTGGATGATGTATTTAGTGAATTAGATAGACATCATCGTAAAGCTCTATATAGCGTTTTGCATCTCAATACACAAACCATCATCAGCACAACCGATTTGAGTTATGTTGAAGAATGGCTGAATGAAGATATTAAAATATGGACTATCAATAATGGCGAAGTGATGGAAAGGAGTCGTTTATGATTAATCAAAAAGTAGAGCATTCTTATACTGCGGATGATATTCAAGTTTTAGAAGGTTTGGAGGCAGTTAGAAAAAGACCTGGGATGTATATTGGGACTACTGCGTTAAGAGGCTTACATCATTTAGTTTGGGAAATCGTCGATAATTCGATCGATGAAGCCTTGGCTGGATATGCGGATAATATTAAAATTTCAATTGATAAAGATAACATCGTAACCGTTGAAGACAATGGTCGAGGAATGCCGGTTGGGATTCATGAAAAGACCGGTAAATCCAGTGTTGAAACAATCTTTACTATATTACATGCTGGAGGCAAATTTGGTGGCGGAGCTTATAAAGTATCAGGTGGACTGCATGGGGTAGGGGCATCGGTTGTTAATGCACTATCAGAATATCTAGAAGTCTATATTCATCTCAATGGGAAGGTATATTTTCAACGCTTTGAGCATGGGGGAAAGCCAGTAGCTGATTTAAAAGTCATTGGTGATACCAATAAACATGGCTCTATCGTGCGTTTTAAAGCCGATCCTACCATATTTACTGAAACCTTGGATTATGATCATGAAACTTTAAAAGATCGTCTACAACAGCTGGCGTTTCTTAATAAATCGATTAAGATCTCTTTCAATGATGAGCGTTGTGATAAACAATATGATTTCCTTTATAAGGGCGGATTAATGGAGTATGTATCCTTCTTAAATAAGACAAAGAATCCCATTCATACAGATGTGGTTTATGTTGAAGGAGAAGAAGACAATATTCAAATAGAAGTGGCTCTACAATACAACGAAGGTTACAATCAAAACATCTATTCATTCTGTAATAATATCAATACACATGAAGGTGGAACCCATGAAGAAGGCTTTAGACTGGCATTAACTAGAGTCATCAATAACTATGCCAAGAGTATCAATATGATTAAGAAGGAAGAAGATGCCCTTACAGGCGAAGACGTGCGTGAAGGCTTAACCGCCATCATATCTGTTAAACATCCAGATCCTCAGTATGAAGGACAAACCAAAACTAAATTAGGTAACTCTGAAGTTCGTAAGATAGTTTCTAATATTTTAGGCGAACAATTAGATCGCTTCTTAATGGAGAATCCGGCATCCGCTAAAATCATCATCGATAAGACTATGTTGGCAGCCAATGCGCGAATTGCAGCCAAGAATGCCCGTGACTTGACACGTAAAAAAGGTGCGTTAGAGATCTCTTCTTTACCTGGTAAGTTAGCCGATTGCGCACTGAGTGATCCTGCTTTAACTGAAATCTTTCTAGTGGAAGGAGATTCAGCTGGAGGTAGTGCAAAACAGGGTAGAAACCGAGATTTTCAAGCCATCTTACCTTTAAGAGGCAAAGTCATCAACGTAGAGAAAGCGCGCTTATCGAAAGTCTTTGACAATAATGAAATTAGAACCATGTTGACAGCGTTTGGTTGTGGGATTGGGGATGAACTTGATCTAGCTAAACTACGCTATCATAAAATAGTTATTATGACCGATGCCGATGTCGATGGGGCTCATATTAGAACTTTATTATTAACGTTCTTTTATCGCTTTTTAAAGCCAGTGATTGAAGAAGGTTATGTCTATTTTGCCCAACCACCGCTCTATAAAGTCAGCAAAGGCAACAGTATTAAATATGCCTATAGTGAACTTGAGTTGGAAGAGATTAAGGTTGTTATGGGTGATAAAACCAATACTCAACGCTATAAGGGTTTGGGAGAGATGAACGCTGAACAACTTTGGGAGACCACCATGGATCCTAAAGTTAGAATATTGAATCAAGTCAATATTGAGAATGCGATGGAAGCTGATATGGTTTTTGATATGTTGATGGGGGAAGATGTTGAACCTAGACGGAACTTCATCCAAACCAATGCCAAATATGTCAAGAACTTGGATATATAGGAGGACAATATGACTGATCAAATCAATGATGGAGTTCGACTGATTAATATAGCATCTGAAATGAAGACATCCTTTTTAGATTATGCCATGAGTGTTATCGTTCAAAGAGCCCTACCTGATGTACGTGATGGCTTAAAACCAGTTCATCGTAGAATTCTTTACGCTATGAACGATATGGGTTTGCATAGTGATAAACCGTATAAGAAGTCAGCCCGTATTGTGGGAGATGTTATGGGTAAATACCATCCTCATGGAGACTCTGCTATTTATGAAACAATGGTTAGAATGGCTCAGAATTTCTCATACCGTTATATGTTGGTGGATGGCCAAGGTAACTTTGGGGATATCGATGGTGATAGTGCAGCTGCAATGCGTTATACCGAATCTAGAATGTCTAAAATTGCGATGGAAATCGTAAAAGACATCAATAAAGATACGATTGATTTCGTCGATAATTATGATGGTGAAGAGAGAGAACCGGTGGTTTTACCCGCTCGTTTTCCTAATCTATTGGTCAATGGATCAACCGGAATTGCGGTTGGGATGGCTACCAATATTCCGCCGCATAATCTAGGTGAAACCATTGATGCGACGATCGCTTTAATGGATAATCCGGATTTAAGCATCTTAGAATTGATGGAAAACTATATATTTGGACCTGATTTTCCTACTGGTGCTTTAATTTTAGGCCGCTCAGGTATTAAACAAGCCTATGAAACTGGACGTGGTTCAGTTATCATGCGCTCTAAAGTCAACATCGAAGAGATGGCCAATGGGAAGAAACGCTTAATTGTGACTGAAATCCCTTATCAAGTAAACAAAGCAACTTTAGTTGAAAAAATAGCTCAATTGGTTAGAGATAAAGAGATTGAAGGCATCACTGATTTAAGAGATGAATCCAATCGCGATGGCATTCGGGTCGTCATTGAACTGAAAAAAGATACCCAAAGTGAAGTTATTTTAAATAAACTATATCGGATGACCTCACTGCAGAGTTCCTTTGGGGTTAATATGTTGGCTTTGGTTAATAATATTCCTCAACAATTGAGTTTAAAACAAGTTCTAATCAATTATATTCGTCATCAAGAAGTAGTGATTCGTCGTAGAACCCAATTTGAACTTAATAAAGCTTTAGAAAGAGCCCATATCTTAGAAGGCTTACGGATTGCCTTGGATCATATTGATGAGATCATCGCTTTAATTAGAGCCGCTCAAGATGATACCGAAGCCAGCAATAGTTTAATGGAGCATTTTGGTTTATCGGAGATTCAAGCCAATGCGATCTTAGAAATGCGTTTACGCCGTTTAACAGGTTTACAGCGCGTTAAAATTGAAGAAGAGTACCAAGAACTCATATTAGTAATCGCCGACTTAAAAGATACTCTAGCGAATCAAAGTCGAATCAGTCAAATCATCAAGGATGAATTATTGGATGTTAAGAATCGTTTCAACGATCCAAGAAGAAGTGAAATCATTGAAGCCGATTTAGATGTGGAAGATGAAGATCTAATCCCAAGAGAAGATGTCTTAATCGCGATGACTGTCAACGGATACATCAAACGGACAACCATTGATACATATAAGACGCAAAATCGTGGGGGTAAGGGTATTCGAGGCATGAGTACCCATGAAGATGATGTGGTTGCTCAATTCATCAGTATGAGTACCCATGATTACTTGATGTTATTCACCAATTTCGGTAGAGTCTATCGGATTAAAGGCTATCGGGTACCCAATGCCAGTCGAATTGGCAAAGGATTACCAATCGTTAATCTATTAAACCTAGATAAGGATGAGAAAGTCAAAGCGTTAGTCGCTTTAGACCCAGCTCATCAAGGTCAATATTTATTCTTTGTGACTCGACTAGGGATCGTTAAGAGAACCCATGTATCTCAATTTGATTCAATCCGTCAAAATGGTAAGAATGCCATCACCTTAAAAGATAATGATGAACTGATATCCGTTAAACTAACCACTGGAAATGATGAAATCATCATCGCTGGAGCCAATGGGAAAGCCGTTCGCTTTGATGAAAGCGATGTTAGAGAGATGGGAAGAGCTGCAGCTGGAGTCAAAGGCTTCAATGTCGATAACAGCTATGTGGTTGGAATCGCAACCGATAAGGAAGGCCAATACATCTTATCGATCACTGAAAAGGGTTATGGTAAGAAATCAGAGTTAGTTGAATATCGCAAAACCAAGCGTGGAGCGAAGGGTGTTAAAACCATCAATATCACCAGTAAGAATGGACCGCTGGTCGAAGTCAAGGCTGTCAACGGAGATGAAGATCTCATAATGGTTACAGATGAAGGCATTGTCATCCGGATCTCACTCAATAAAGTCGGCGTCTATGGACGAAGTACTCAAGGTGTGCATTTAATCAATGTCGATAAAGAAGCAAGTTTATCGATGGTAGCGGTAGTTGAAAAAGAAATCGACAGTGAAAATAACGAGTAATCGTTATTTTCTTTATTACTTATAAATTTATATATGGATAATCCATTTTTATCATGTGTAAATCAAATAAAAGGCATCTTCCCTTGACAGTTGGGATAGCACTTTATACAATTAGACATATACGTAGAAGGGACTAATCAAATTAAGCTTTGGTAGAGACATAGGGCTTGGTGAAACCTATGAACTTAATTTGAATTCCATCCCCGAGTGAAAGAGAACCTTTCCGGTGTGACCGTTATCTCATTAGAGTGGTATGTTTCACGTGAAACATACAACGAGGGTGGCAACACGAGATATCGTCCCTTAGAGGACTTTTTTTATTTATAAGGAGAAAAACATGCTAGACATCAATTTTGTGAGAAAGAATCCAGACTTAGTTAAAGAGAATATGCGTAAGAAATTTCAAGATCAGAAGATTAAACTGGTTGATGAAGTTTTAGAATTGGATACCAAATATCGTCAAACCAAAACCAGAGCCGATGAATTGCGTGGTAAACGCAATAGTTTGAGTAAACAAATCGGTATTTTAATGAGCCAAGGTAAAAAAGAAGAAGCTGAAGCTACCAAAGCTAAAGTTGGACAAATGGCACTTGAATTAGCTGATCTTGAAGCCAGTGAAGAACCATTACAATTAGAGATCAAGCAAAGAATGATGGTTATACCCAACATCATCGATGATACAGTACCCTTGGGTAAGAATGATACCGAGAATGTCGAACGATATCAGGTTGGGGAAGCCAGTGTTAAAAGTTTTGATGTTCCTTATCACGTTGATATCATGGAAACATTCAAAGGCATTGACCTTGATAGTGCTCGTAAGGTCAGTGGCAATGGATTCTACTATCTAATGGGTGATATTGCCCGCTTACATTCCGCTATCTTAAGTTATGCCCGTGATTTTATGATCGATAAAGGCTTTGAATATGTCATTCCACCTTATATGATTCGCTCTGAAGTGGTAACTGGCGTTATGAGTTTCACTGAGATGGATAATATGATGTATAAAATCGAAGGGGAAGATCTATATTTAATTGGAACCAGCGAACACTCAATGATTGGAAAATTTATCGATTCAATCCTAGATGAGAAAGACTTGCCTTATACCTATACAAGTTTCTCACCATGTTTTAGAAAAGAAGTTGGGGCCCATGGAATCGAAGAACGCGGAGTTTATCGTATCCATCAATTTGAGAAACAAGAGATGATTGTGGTATGTAAGCCCGAAGATAGTCCTAAGTGGTTTAAGTTCCTATATGAGACTACGGTTGAGTTCTTTCAATCCTTGGATATTCCAGTTAGAGTACTAGAATGTTGCTCAGGTGATCTAGCGGACTTGAAGAGTAAATCAGTCGATGTTGAAGCGTGGAGTCCTCGTCAACAGAAGTATTTTGAAGTTGGGAGTTGCTCAAATTTAACCGACGCCCAAGCTCGACGTCTACAAATTAGAATCAATGGACCTGAAGGTAAGTATTTCGCACATACATTAAACAATACAGTGGTTGCTCCACCTAGAATGTTGATTGCATACCTTGAGAATAATCTTCAAGCTGATGGTTCTGTACTAATCCCAAGTGCCCTTCAAATGTATATGGGAAAGAAGACTATTTTAATTCCTAAGAAATAGTTTCACGTGAAACAAATTGAATAATGCAGTCTAATTCAGTATAATAAGTGTGCTGCCGCAATGAAATCCTACGAACCAGGTCAGGGTCGGAAGACAGCAGCCTTAAGAGGCTCTTTCATGTGTGGCAGCCTTTTATATACAATGCACGAAAAATATATGCGGATGGCGCTTAAACAAGCCCACGTTGCCCAAACCAAAGATGAAGTTCCGGTTGGGGCAATCATCGTTAAAGATGGAAAAGTGATCGCTCGCGCTCACAATTTAAGAGAGAGAACTCAAAGAGCCTTGGCTCATGCAGAAATACTGGTGATAGATAAAGCCTGTCGTAAATTGAATACATGGCGCTTAGAAGGTTGTGTTCTTTATGTAACTTTAGAACCCTGTGCGATGTGTGCGGGAGCAAGTATCTTAGCGCGCTTAGATGGGGTGGTTTATGGGGCGAAGGATCCAAAAGCAGGAAGTATGGGATCGATCATCAATCTAGCTGAAATCAGTCAATATAACCATCATCCGTGGGTCATTGAAGGAATTCTAGCTGAAGAATGTGGGCAAATATTATCAGACTTTTTTAAGCTTAAAAGAGAGAAATAGTTCGCGTTTAGACTACTAAAAGATAGGCTTGTTTGGTATAATAAAAGGGAAAGAAGAACTGGTTTATGAGCTATAAAGCACTATACAGAAAATACAGACCACACTCCTTTGAGACAGTGGTTGGGCAGAGGCATATCATAAAGACTCTGCAAAATGCCTTACAGCAGCATAAAATGTCCCATGCATATCTTTTTTGTGGTCCAAGAGGCACAGGTAAGACAACTGTAGCTAAATTGGTAGCGAAGTCATTGAATTGTATTGGAACCACTAAGGTTCCATGTAACCAATGTGTTCATTGTTTATCGATTCAGCAAGGCAATCATCCGGATGTGATTGAGATTGATGCCGCTAGTAATAATGGTGTTGATCAAATCCGGGATCTGATTGAAAAAGTTAAATACGCCCCATTAGAGGGTAAATATAAGATATATATCATTGATGAAGTCCATATGTTATCTCAAGGAGCGTTTAATGCCTTATTAAAGACCTTAGAAGAACCTCCTTCGCATGTTGTGTTTATTTTAGCTACGACCGAACCAAATAAAGTATTGCCTACGATCATTTCACGTTGTCAACGTTTTGATTTCAATCGAGTTAACAGTAAAGATATTCAAGAAAGAATCGAAGAAGTGTTGGTTCAAGAGAAGATTAAGTTTGATCATGAAGCAACCCGCTTAATCAGTCAATTGGCTGACGGGGGTGTTAGAGATGCTTTAAGCATCCTTGAACAGTGTATTGCGTATGGAGAAGACCAAATCTCAGTTATTCAAGTCAATGAAATTTATGGAATCGCAACCACCCAAGATAAATTGAAGTTACTCATAGATGTCTTGAAACAAGATGTCGCTACTTTAATGAGTGATATCGAAGCGATTACGCAGAAACATATCGATATTAAGCGATTAACCAATGAAATGATGGATTTATTAAAAGAAGCTGTCATCTACGACTACACCAAAGATGAAAAGCTCTTAGTAAAACTAAGCAAAACTGAAGCGCTTGAACTTAATATAATCCCTAGCTTGATTGCACTTGAAATGATCACTGACTTAATGGAAACAGCTGAGAAGTATCGAAGTGCATCCAATGTCTTATCCTATTTTGAAATCGGTTTATTAAAATTAATGGGAAGACTTGATAAGGATGTCAAAATAGCCCATAAAACAGATTTAATTGAAGCCAATAGCCTTGTAATAGAACTTGCAAACAAACAAGTTAAACCAGAATCAGCTTATACACAAGAAATCATCATAGATAAGACTGAAACCGATTCAATAATTGAATTAGAAACGGTGCCTATTCAAGATGCTGAACCAATCGAGCTATTGAGCGATGATACTAAACCGCCTATTCATAGTGAAAAGCCTAGTAAACTTAAAACCGATCTCAATTTAGATTTCCTGTTACAGTTGATGTTGATGGCGGATAAACAAAAACGCCTCGATGATGCGTCTAAATGGGGTGCAATTAAGGACTATACAACCGATCCTCAGTTTATGAAGATGGCCAATTGGTTAAGTCAATCTGAAATTAAAATGAGTGGAGAAGCGTTTGTGGTGGTATGGGTTAAAGAAGAATCATTAATCAAAGAAATCAACAATGATAAATTAATCGAGAAGAACAGTGAGTTTACCCTCAGTGTTTTAGGTCGTAAAGCGCGAATCTTTGCGGTAGCAGAGAAAGAGTTTGGTCTGGCTTCAAAAGAATTCATTCGTTTAAAAGAAATTAAGCAATTGCCTGAGAAGACGCTTATTCCGCTTTTCAAAGAAGAAAAACCTAAGGTAAACAAACAAGAGACCAAAGTTGATCATCTAAACGCTGTCTTTGGTGAAGGCTTGTTTGATACCATCGATTGAACCTATGTACCCTAAATATCTTCAAAATATGATTGATCAATTGCGTAAACTACCAGGTGTTGGGGCAAAAACAGCTGAGAGATACGCTTTTACTCTACTTCAGTATTCAACTGAAGAGATTATGGCGTTTAGTGAAGCTTTTGTCTTAGCTAAAAAGAACATTCATCCTTGTCATATCTGTGGCAACTTGAGTGATCATGATAGTTGTGAGATATGTCGAGATCCACATCGAGATGCTACAAGCATCTGTGTGGTTCAAGACTCTAAGGACGTGATTGCCCTTGAAAGAATGCAAGAATATCGAGGGGTATACCATGTACTAAATGGGCTTATCTCTACCCAAAAAGGCATCATGCCTGAAGACATCAATCTACCTTCTTTAATAGAAAGAGTAGATGATAATGTTGTAGAAGTTATTTTGGCTACCAATCCAACCATTGAAGGAGAAACGACCGCTTTGTATATCGCCAAACGTTTGATGGATAAGAAGTGTACTGTGACGCGTTTAGCCCGAGGGATACCAATGGGAGGTCATGTGGATTATATTGATGAAATGACCTTGATTAAAGCGATGCAAGGCAGAAAGAAGATGTAGATGAAAACAGATATAGAAATAGCACAAGCCAATGGCTTGGAACCCATAGAGCGCATCGCTCATAAAGCAAAGATAGGATTAGACTATCTTGAACTGTATGGAAAATATAAGGCTAAGATTAATCTAGACATCGAGAAAGACTTAATACAAATTCAAAATGGGAAATTAATCTTGGTTACAGCGATTACACCAACCAAAGCAGGTGAAGGAAAATCAACAACCACGGTTAGTTTGGTTGATGGATTGGCTCGCTTGAATAAGAATGTCATCGGATGTATGCGTGAACCTTCTTTAGGACCGGTTTTTGGGATTAAAGGTGGGGCAACCGGTGGGGGTTATGCACAAATCGTACCGATGGAAGACATCAATCTTCATTTTACTGGGGATATGCATGCCATAACGAGTGCCAATAACTTAATCAGTGCTCTGATTGATAATGTACTCTACCAAGGCAATAGCTTAAACATCGATCCTAAGAAAATCTTATGGAAACGTTGTATGGATATGAACGATCGCTCATTGAGGGATATCGAAATCAGTCTCAATGATAAGAAAGCGACTCCAAGATCTGATTCTTTTATCATCACTGTGGCTTCTCCCTTAATGGCTACTTTGTGTCTATCGAAAGATTTAAGTGATCTAAGGAAGCGTTTATCAGCCACCATGATTGCCTATAACTTTGATGGACAACCCGTTACACTCGCTGATCTACATTGTGTTGGATCGATCATACTATTACTAAAGGATGCGATTAAACCAAATCTGGTACAAACACTCGAAAAGAATCCAGTCTTTGTTCACGGAGGACCATTTGCGAATATAGCCCATGGGAGTAATTCGATTATCGCAACCCGTTTAGCTCTTAAACT
>Ga0247840_10005728_pt1 | contig 18442 bp, 14 predicted proteins | sample LaCruzMarch2015__FD_192404 | JGI IMG/M metagenome (GOLD analysis project Ga0247840, IMG submission 192404) | Freshwater microbial communities from meromictic Lake La Cruz, Castile-La Mancha, Spain - LaCruzMarch2015_17m | ecosystem: Environmental > Aquatic > Freshwater > Lake | place: Spain... | reverse complement strand
CACGTCATAGGCACGGAAAGGCACGAGGCAAGGCGCATCGATAACCAGTTGCGCGGGCGTGCCGGACGGCAGGGTGACCCCGGAAGCTCGCAATTCTTCGTCTCGCTGGAGGACGACATCGTAAAGCGCTTCGGCGGCGACAGGGTCAAAGGGGTGATGGAATGGGCCGGCATGGACGAGAACACCTCCATCGAGCATCCCATGATCAGCAAGGCCATCGAGAACTCCCAGGTCAAGGTGGAGGCCTACCACTTCGATATACGCAAGCACCTGGTCGATTACGACAACGTGGTCAACAAGCACAGGGAAGTCATCTACGGCGAACGTGACAAGATTTTAGCGGGAGCGGATTTAAAGGCCAATATCCTTGATATGGTTGATAAGCAAGTGGAGCATATAGTGGAGGAACATTGCCACAGCTATGATGATCCTGACGTGGAAGGTATTGTGAAGGACCTGGCGGAAATCCTGCCGCCCCCCGAAAATATCGGGGACATGAGGCTGGAGGAACTGGGAAAGAAGCAGCTAACGGAAAGGCTGGTTGACTACACCCACCAGGTTTATGACCTGAGGGAAAAGGACCAGGGGCCCGATCAGATGAGGCTGCTGGAGCGCCTGGTCATGCTCAAGGTCATCGATGACCACTGGAAGGAGCATTTGACCGCCATGGACCACCTGCGCCAGAGCGTAGGCCTTCAATCGGTCAGGCAGATCGACCCGCTGGTGGTGTATAAGAAAGAAGGCGGGGCCTATTTCGACAGCCTTATGGCGGGTATACAGCACGACATCGGCCACACTGTATACAAGGTTAGCATAGAGAAAAGGGAGTTGCCGGCCAGGCGGCCTGACCCCGTACCCGGCCAGAAGGTAGGGCGCAATGACCCCTGCCCCTGCGGCTCGGGCAAGAAGTACAAGCACTGCCACGGGAAGTAGTGCAGCTTTTACCGTGACCAGAGCCATCCAGGTGTAATATTATTTCCATGAAAACACGGATATTTGGTGTAAATAATGGCCCAGGATAAGGACAGCGGCCAGCGGGCGGCGGCCCTGGCGGGCGATGCCCGTGCTATCAGGCACCTAAGGGACGCGGTAAAGGCGGGTAAAAACTGGTATACAGCGCTGCTCGAAGCCATTAATATGTGGCGCAGCCCGGAAGAGGAACACAACGGTGAGCGTTACCTTTACCTGGTGGGCGGGCAGGCATTTGACTGGCTGCGCCTGGCCGAGAGGCTTTGTGATGAGATCAGTGAGTATGTACCTGAAGATGAATTGATCAACCTGCTTTTCTTCGACCGACCCCCCGTTGAAATGAACGAGCAGGAATTCAAGCTGGCGCTGGGGCCGGCCAAGTACCGCGCTTATCTCAACTACCTGTACGGCGTGCTGATTGAGCAGGCCCTGCTGCTCGCCACCGTCTACGAGGTGAGGAAGGCCAGTATCATACCCCTGCTCCCTGAGGAAGAGGCGGCCAGGGCATACAGGAAGATTTATCACGCGGAACTGCCCGACCTCTTGAATGAATTTCAAAAAGAGATGAAATACCCGCACCGCAAATCGTTGACGCTGACAGAGATGAAGGAGTTCACCTACTGGTTGTTCCGCTATCGGGTAAAGACCAGCGAGAAACCCAGGGTGGCCAGCGACACGAAGAAAGCGCTTCTGCTGATGTACCGCAAGATGTCCAGCCATGGACCTCAGCCGAGCTGCTGAAGCTCTGCTTTCATACGGGCGAATTTATCCTGGTATTCCTGCAGCCTGCCCTTTTCCTTGTCTATCACCGCCGGCGGTGCCTTGGTAGTGAACTGGCTGTCGGCCAAGCGTCCGCTAAGGCGGTTTATCTCGCGGTCCAATGTCTCCATCTCCTTCGCAAGGCGCACTTTCTCTGCTTCAATGTCCACCATTCCTGACAGGGGTATGACGACGTCGGCATCCCTCAGCACGTAAACCATGGCCTTTTCGGTGTTGGCCGGGCGCTGATCGCGTGAAAGGATGCTAAGAGGCCTTGTTTTGGCCAGGGTTTCGATAACGGCAGCCTTGGCTTTGAGGTCAGCTTGCAGGCTGCCGGCATAGACGCTTGATTCCACCCATTTGCCCAGTTCAACCTTGTATTCGGCGCGGGCGTTGCGGATAGTTCTCACTACCTCCATCACCGTCTCCATGACCTGCTCCGATTCAGCATCAATCAGCTTTTCGTTTGATACGGGGTAGGGGGCGACTATCAGCGCGGGGGCTTTGAGCGTATCGCCGGGCAGGCGCTCCCTCAGGTTCTGCCAGAGTTCCTCTGTGATAAATGGCATGAATGGGTGCAGCAGGCGCAATGACGTTTCAAGGACGAAGGCCAGCACGGGCATAGGCGTGCCGGGCTTGCCCAGCCTTTGCTTGGATATCTCGATATACCAGTCGCAGAACTCGCCCCACAGGAAGTCGTGTATCTCTTTTTCAGCCTCGCCGAACTGGAAGCCCTTCATCATGGTATCGACTTCCCTCATCAGGCGGTTGAGCCTTGAGATTATCCAGCGGTCCTCGCTTTCTTTCTGACTTTTTGCACCGGCGTCAGCAAAGGCCTTGGCAGAGATTGGCTCGGCCTCCAGCGCTTTAAGCACGAAACGCCCCGCGTTCCACAGTTTGTTGGCGAAATTGCGGCCGGCCTCGAGGCGGTTCTGTCCCATGTTGAGGTCGTTGCCCGGCGCCGTGCCGGTGGTGAGGGCGAAGCGCAGGGCGTCGCAGCCGTACTGGTCGATGGCGGTCAGCGGGTTGAGCACGTTGCCCTTCATTTTACTCATCTTCTCGCCCTTCTCATCGCGTATCAGGCCGTGCAGGTAAACAGTGCGGAAGGGCACGTCCCCCGCGTCCTCGATGCCCATCATGATCATGCGCGCCACCCAGAAGAAGAGGATGTCGTAGCCGGTCTCCATGACCGAGGTCGGGTAAAAATACTTTAGGTCTTCGGTTTGGTCGGGCCAGCCCAGCGTGGAGTGGGGCCAGAGGCCGGAGCTGAACCAGGTGTCCAGCACGTCCGGGTCCTGCTCAAGCTCAGCGCTGCCGCATTTGCCGCATTTAGCGGGGGTATCAATGGCAACCGTCATCTCTGCGCATTTACCGCAGTACCAGACCGGTATGCGGTGCCCCCACCACAGCTGGCGGCTGATACACCAGTCGCGTATGTTCTCCATCCAGCCAAGGTAAATCTTGGTGAAGCGTTCCGGGATGATCTGTATGCGCCCGTCCCTGGCCGCTTCAATGGCGGGTGCGGCCAGCGGCGCGATCTTGACGAACCACTGCTTGCTTACTTCGGGTTCGATGACGGTTGAGCAGCGGAAGCAGTGGGGTATTGCGTGAGAGTAGGGCTCGATTTTCTCCATCAGGCCGGCCTTTTCGAAAGCGTCCACCACCTTCTTGCGCGCCTCGAACCTGTCCAGCCCGGCGTAAGGCCCTGCGTTGTCGTTCATGGTAGCGTCCGGGTTGAGGATGTGTATGACCGGCAGGTTGTGCCGTTGCGATATCTCGAAGTCCACCGGGTCGTGGGCCGGTGTGACCTTGACCATGCCGGTGCCGAATGCCCTGTCGATGGCTTCGTCGGCTATGATGGGGATTTCCCTGTTAATTACGGGCAGGACCACTTTTTTCCCGATCAGGCGGGTATAACGCTCGTCTTCAGGGTTGACGGCTACCGCGGCGTCGCCCAGGTAGGTTTCGGGGCGGGTGGTGGCCACTGTTATGTAGCCGCTACCGTCTGCGTAGGGATACTTCATATGCCACATGTTGCCGGCCAGGTCTTTGCTCTGTACCTCGAGGTCCGAGAGAGCCGTCCTGCACCTCGGGCACCAGTTGATGATGCGTTCGCCCCGGTAGATCAGCCCCTTGTCGTAAAGCCGTACGAAGGCCGTCTTTACAGCTTTGACCGGGCCGTCATCGAGGGTAAAACGTTCCCGCGACCAGTCGCAGGAGGCGCCTAAACGCTCGTGCTGGTGGGTGATGGCGCTGCGCGATTTGTTGGCCCAGGCCCAGGTGCGTTCCAGGAATTTCTCGCGGCCTATCCCGTGCCGGTCCAACCCCTCTTTAGCCAGCTCTTTCTCAACCACCACCTGCGTGGCGATGCCGGCATGGTCAACGCCCGGCAGCCAGAGCGAGGGTTCGCCCAGCATCCTGTGCCAGCGCGTCATGATATCCTCCAGGGTTGCCGTCAGGGCGTGGCCGACGTGCAGTTCGCCGGTGACGTTGGGCGGGGGCATGATGATTGTGAAAGGCTTTTTCCTGGGGTCGATCTTCGGCTTGAAGTAACCACCCTCCAGCCACTGGCTGTAACGCTTTTGCTCGACCTCTTTGGGCTCATAAGCTTTAGGTATCTCAGGCATGTTCAACCCCGTATTTTATCGAATATCGTCATCGGTCTTCGGCAGTTTGAAAATCATTTCAGCGGCCCTGCGCGCGAACAATATCAGGATCCATGAGTATGTGGCCAGTTCGGCGTTGATAAAGGCCAGCCCTATCGACAGGGTGAAAATGACGGGTGCCACCAGGTTCATTATTATACCGCGCTTAACCTGTGCATGGCCAAGATGCGGATCGACCAGCCTGCTCCGGACAGAGTATATCCAGAGCCCGGTGGCCATATACCCGGCGCAGGCCAGGTTGGCCGCATAAAGGGCGACGCTGGCCGTCACTAAGAAATCGCTTAAAACGCTGGTGGAAAAGGGGATCAACACTATGAACATGAGGAAAAACAGGTTAAACCAGAGTAAACCCGTACTGTACCTGCAGATAACGCGGAGCTGGCGGACGTGTAATATCCAGTAGAGCCCGATCACAAGGAAGCTGATGAGGAAAGACGTGAAATGAGGCCATAGCTGGATCAGCGACTGTGGCAGATCAGAATTAGTGGTAGTTGCGGGAAGGACTAAATTGAGTATCAGCAGGGTAATGGCAAAGGCGAATATGCCGTCGCTGAAGCCCCACAGGCGGCTGAGGACCTTTTCATCGTTCTGGGAAATTTTTTCATCAGGTGGCATGGCGAGGTTATTCAAGATTGCTGTATTCCCAAATCTTTAAAGGTACTGCTCAACGTGATTTCAGCATGGTAAGCAGCCTGTCTAGTATCCTGTCCGCCACCTCGCCCTTGGGCAACAGGGGCAGTTCCTCGGACTTGCCTTTGCCGTCGATGATGGCCACGCGGTTGGTCTCGGTGCCGAAGCCGCAGTCCTTCTCGGTAATATCGTTGGCCACGATTAAATCCAGGCCTTTTCTTTTCACTTTTTCCCTGGCGTTGGCCACCACGTCGTGGCTCTCGGCGGCGAAGCCGACACGTATGAAATCGCCCTTGACCTGTGACAGTATATCCGGGGTTTTCTCAAGCTCAAGCGTGAGGTCGGACAGGTCAGCGCGTTTAATCTTCTTGCCGGCTGCCTTGACCGGGCGGAAGTCGGCCACGGCGGCGGCCATGACGAGCACATCGGCCTTTTTCACCGCGTCCTCGACTGCCTTCAGCATCTCCTCTGCCGTTTTGACTCCGACTACCCTTATTCCCGCCGGCGCGGCCAGGGCGGTTGGGGCACTGATGAGGGTGACCTGTGCCCCGCGGTTACGCGCCGCCTCGGCTACGGCGTAGCCCATCTTGCCGGAGGAGTGGTTGGTCAGGCAGCGCACGGGGTCAACCGGCTCCTGGGTGCCACCCGCAGTGACCACTATATGTTTGCCTGCAAGGTCGCCCTTCCTGCCCAGCACCTGCAGCGTTATGCCGTAAATCTCATCAAGCCCGGTCAGCCGTCCCAGTCCCATTTTGCCCGAAGCCAGCCTGCCGCGTGACGGGCCTACGAAGATAAAACCGCGCTTTGCAAGCTTTGCCACGTTTTCCCGCGTTACCGGGTTGGACCACATGTTATCGTTCATGGCCGGTGCGATCACCACCGGCGCCCTGGTGGCCAGCACAGTGCAGGAGAGCATGTCGTCCGCCATCCCGCAGGCCATTTTGGCGATGATGTTGGCAGTTGCGGGGGCGACCAGGACGACATCGGCCGCCTCGGCCAGTGCGACGTGTTCGACGCTGAATTCGGAGGCAAGGTCCCACATGGTGGTGACAACCGGTCGTCCCGTGATATTGCGGAATGTGAGGGGTGAGATAAATTGCTGCGCCGATTCCGTCATGATGACGTCGACACGGAAGCCTTCCCTGGCAAAGCGGCTGGCAAGCTCAGCCGCCTTGTACGCGGCGATGCTGCCCGTCACTCCCAGTACGATCGTGTTTTCTTTCTTAACCAAGTTTTCCTCTTTGCGGGCGCAGCTGAAGGTACGCCCCTGCCAATATCCTTAGAGTCAGTCCCTGTTCATATTGTAAATCAGGCGGAGGCCGATGAGGGTAAGATCTTGGTTGACGATCTCTATTACACTGGTGGCTTGCGGGGCCATGCTGGCGAATCCGCCTGTCGCCACCACCCGGGCTTTCTCCTCCAATTCGGACTGTATGCGCAGTATAAGGCCCTCGATAAGGCCTATATAACCAAATACGATGCCCGACTGCATGGCGGCCACGGTGTTGCGGCCGATGGCCTTTTTGGGGATCGACAGCTCGATCCTGGGCAGTACGGCCGTGCGGGTGAAGAGCGCCTCGGTGGAGATGGCTATGCCTGGTGCTATGGCCCCGCCGATGTAGCGGCCGTCCTTGGAGACAACGTCCATCGTCGTGGCCGTGCCCATATCTATAACTATGACCGGCCCGCCGTAGAGGTGGTGGGCGGCGACGGCATTTACGATGCGGTCAGGGCCCACCTCGCGGGGGTTGTCCATGTCGATGCGTACTCCGGTCTTTACGCCGGCCTCCACTATGAGGGGGGCCTTCTTGAGGAAGCTCTTGCACACCTGCTCGAAAGTTATCAGCAGGGGCGGGACCACACTGCAGACGACCACGTCGTTGACCTGCTGAGCTGTCACGCCCTGCCGTTCCATCAGGGACAGCATCAGGTGGGCATATTCATCAGCAGTCCGGTGGATTGCGGTCGAGACGCGCCAGGTCGTCTTGATCTTGTCCCCGTCGAAGACGCCGAAGGTCACGTTGGTATTACCTATATCAATAGCTAACAGCATGGCATTTCATTATGACATACATGCGCCTGTCATTGCGAGTGCTTATTCGCGCTCTTCCTTCAACTCTTTAATGGCCCTTGGCAGCGCCGGCAGCAGGTCTGTGGCAAGCATCCCCGCATCGCCGAGTTCACATTTCACCAGTTCGCCCGCTGCTGCGTGCAGGTAAACTCCCAGTACAGCGGCATCGAAAGGCGGCAGACCCTGGCCGGCCAGGCCGGCAATTGCGCCGGCCAGTACGTCCCCGGTGCCGGCGGAGGCCAGGCCTGCATTGGCATTGTCGCAGATACGTACCCTGCCCGCGGGATCGGCTATGACGGTGAAGGCCCCTTTGAGAACGACCACCTTGCCCCATTGCGCTGCGGCCTTGCGGCACATCTCAAGCCTGTTTTCCTGCAGCCGTGCTATGGATACGCCCATCAGCCTGGACATCTCGCCGGCATGCGGGGTGACGACCGTGTTGTCAGGAAGCTGTTTCCACCATCCATCTATCCCCGAAACGATGTTGAGCGCATCCGCGTCCAGGACCAGCACGGGCGGGTTCTGTGGCAGGCCGGACAAAACGTTGCGGACGAAATCCCTGGTGCGCGGGTGTTGCCCCAGTCCGCATCCCATCAGCAGTACCCGGTAATACGGAAGTATACTGAGAATGGCCGATGCCGCCTTGTCCGAGAGAATGCCTTTTGCAGCTTCCGGCAGCGGGGCATAAGTGGCTTCGGTAAGCTTGGAAGCCAGTATGGGCTGCAGGCTTTTGGCGGTTGATAGCGTGACTACACCTGCTCCAACCCGGGCCGCGCCCATGCAGGCAAGGTACGCCGCCCCTATGTAGTTTTCCGATCCCACCACGGCCAGCACCCTGCCGAAAGTGCCCTTGTTGGCGCTGGCCGGGCGTGCGGGAAGCGCAGATTGGGCCCACCCGGCTGTTATCAGTTCCGTTTTAATGCTGCGGCTCAGCCTATCTGGAATGCCGATATCGGCAACGACGACTTTCCCGGCCATCCCCGCCCCCGGGAAGCTGTAAAGCCCGGGCTTGGGCAGGCCCAGCGTTACTGTCAGGTCTGCTTTGAGGCAGCCCTGGTCGGCGGCGCCTGTATCTGCATCCATTCCTGTTGGGATATCTATGGCCAGTGTAATCAGATGCGGCCGCTGCTGTTTCTCGGTGTTGATCCTGTCGAGTATTTCCTTGAAACCGCCCCCCAGCGGGCGGGCACGGCCCGTGCCGAGGATGCCGTCGATCACCACTTCTGCCACAGCCAGGAGATTTTTCAGTTTAGCCGACCTGGTGTCCTTATGCATGAAAGCCAGCGGTATGCCGTGTTGCTTTGCCAGCGCCAGGTTTTTATCCCCGGGTGCCCTTTCGCTCAGCAGATAAATGCTGACGTCCGCTCCCCACTCGTGGAGGTACCTTGCCGCCACCAGTGCATCCCCCCCGTTGTTGCCGGGCCCGGCCAGCACGATGACGATCCTCCCCGCTATATAATCTACGAAGCGGCGGGTCTCCTCAGCCACAGCCCGTCCCGCGTTCTCCATGAGCAACTCCGTAGCGATGCCGGCTTCGGCTGCCCGGCGGTCTATGGACCTCATCTGATCAGAAGTTACAACCTTCATCGGCTTCCTCCTTCCACCCAAATATTAAGCCCTAATCAATCCGCCCGCAAGGGGTTGAAATCAGTACCGTAGTCGTAAGTATCCAGTTTCTCGGCCTTCTTCAAATACCCGACCAGTACGTAGGTAAGCGGCGTGGCCAGCACTTCGTAGCAGGTTTTGATAAGCCAGTGCCAGAATATCATGGTCAGGATAACCATGGGCGGAAGCACTCCCCAGAAGGCGACGAGGAGCACGATTGCCGTATCGACGGCCTCACCGGCCACGGTTGATGAAATTGTGCGCGTCCATAGCCACTTCCCTTTTGTGGCTATCTTCATACGGGCCATAATGTAGGAATTGATAAACTCTCCGGCCAGGTACGCGGTGAAGGATGCTATAAGGAAGCGCGGGGTGCTGCCCAGGATGCGCTCGTAGGCGGCCTGTGCGTCGAAGACAGGTGCGGAGGGCAGGATGCCCACCAGCCATATCGAGATGATCATCAGCAGGTTGCAGAAAAAGCCCAGCCAAATAACGCGCCTGGCCTGGCTGTAGCCGTACACCTCGGTAAGCACATCCCCGAAGACGTAGCTGAGCGGGAAAATAACGATGGCGGCCGGCAGGGTAAGGCCGAAAAGCTCGACCTGCTTTACGATGAGGATATTAGAAGCCAGTATGCATGTGATGAAGAGAGCTGTTATAAAGACGAACCTGTAAGAGTAAGACAATCTGCCGGTTACCCCCATTTGACCGCGTCTAAATCCAGTGCTTGCGGTGGAAATACCACAGCATCGCGCCGGCGGTGACCACCATGAAACCGATGACAACGGCGAAAGTAAGGAAATCACCCGATGTAATTCCACCGGGGAGATGGATGTTCATGCCATAGATGCTGGCAACAAGAGTGGCCGGCGCCATCATCGCCATGACTATAGTCAGCACCCGCATCACTTCCTGGATGCGGTGCGATGTGAGCCAGTTGCTGGTGTCCACCAGCCCGTCCACCACCTCCTTGCAGTCCTCCAGCCCATCCCAGATCTTGCGGATGTGGTCGGCTATGTCGCCGAAATACACGTCCTGGTCCTCTTTAAAAAACGGGTATTTCTCCTTTTCCAGTTCTTCCAGCACAGATATTTGAGGGTGGACAATGCGGCGGAAAGAGATCAGGTCGCGCCGTATCATGGAGATCTCACGCACGGTCTCGGGAACGGCACGGGCGAAGATGAGGTCCTCGATCTTATCGATGTTGTCCTCGATCCTGTCCAGGATGGGAAAGCAGTAGTTTACCAGGCGGTCAAGCATCTGGTAGAAAAGGAAACTGGCGCTGCGCCCCATATATTTCTGGCGGAGTTCTTCATCGAACATGCATTCGTTGAAAAGCTTGGAAAGCGGCTTGAGGTCTCCCTTGTGGCTGGTTACCACGAAGTTCTCGCCTATAAAGATATCCAGTTCGCTGGGCGTCGTTACGCGGTTGGCCTTATCGAAGACGGGGAAGTGCAGTACGACAAAGAGGTAGGTATCGTAATCGTCGATCTTGGGACGCTGCACGCGGCTGAGCACGTCATCCAGGGCCAGCGTGTGGAAGTGGAAATTATCGGCCAGGTACTGGACCTCGCGTTCGGTGGCCTTTTCGATATAGTGCCAGGTCAGCTTGCCATTGCAGCAGACCGAGTTGATATTACACGAATTTGTATCATTTGTTATTTGCATCGCAATTACCGCAGGGTCGCCCCGGTACCCGGTATCCGGACAGGCAACTTTTAATTATAAATCTTCTGCAATTTTATTAACAGGGTCACACTGCGGCCGACTTGTAATCGCAATTACAAACGGCTATATTGATAATCATGGTGACAGGAAAAATCAGGCAGTTATCCATAGGTAAAATCAGGGGCCTGCAGCAGGTGGCAACGCCCTCAGGGCACCTGGTCATGTGTGCCATGGACCACCGCTCAGGGCTGGTAAGCATGATGGAGGGGGTGCACCACGAGGCGCCTGATTACGCCGAAATCGTGCAGATGAAGTTGGATATGTGCACCGCGCTGGGTCCATACTCCAGCGGTATATTGCTCGATCCCGAGTACGGGGCTGCGCAGTGCATAGCCTCCGGCGTTTTGCGGGGACAGACCGGCCTGCTGGTCAGTATCGAGGCTACGGGATACCAGAAGGACCCTACCGGGCGGCTGACCGCGCTGCTCAAGGACTGGAGCGTGGAGAAGATCAAACGCATGGGCGCATCGGCAGTAAAGATGCTGGTTTACTACAGGCCTGACATCACCAGGCTGGCGGCGAAGCAACTCAAGGTCATAGCCAAAGTCGCCGGCGAGTGCATTAAATACGATATCCCCCTCCTGGTAGAGCCCAAGACCTACCGGGTTGAAGGTGAGGCTATTGATTCAGCCGCCTTTGCCCGCGATTTGCCGCAGATGGTGATTGAAACCGCGCGGCAGATCACGGCCCTGCCCATCGATGTGCTGAAGGCAGAGTTCCCCGCTGATTTGAAATATGAGCAGGATGGGGAGAAGCTGGCCGGGTACTGCCGCCAGCTTGACCAGGCTTCTGCCGTTCCCTGGGTGATACTCAGCGCGGGGGTGGACTATGATACTTTTAAGCGGCAGGTAACCATCGCGTGCCAGGCCGGCGCCTCCGGATTTTTAGGCGGGCGGGCTATATGGCAGGAGGCTACTGAGATTGAATCGAGGGACAGCATACTGAGCTTTTTATCAGGGGTTGCAGCCGGTCGGATGCAGGAACTGGCTGAGATCACCGGGCGCAATGCACGGCCCTGGTACAGTAAGTTTGGTCTGAGTGGAGAAAAACTGGCCGATACAGGGGCTGGCTGGTACAGCAAGTATTAGGTTTCGAGATGGCCAAGTCGCTGCTGCAGGGAATGACCCTGCGTAAAACCAAGATCGTGTGCACTATCGGGCCCAGCAGCATAGTGCCTGAGGTTATCAGCAAGTTGCTTGAGGCCGGGATGAATGTTGCCCGTATCAACGCCTCGCACGGGACAGTCGATGAACATGCTGAGCATCTTGAACTGCTGCGCCGCGAGGCAAAAAAGCTGAAACTTTCACCGGCCATGCTGCTTGATCTGCCCGGCCCAAAGGACCGCACAGGTAAGGTAAAAAAAGGTGGGGTCAAGCTCAGGGAGGGCGCTGATTTTATTTTAACCACGCGGGATGTGCTGGGAGACGAATCGCAGGTCTCAGTCGACCTGCCAGATCTGCCCCATCACGTGAAACTGGGGCAGGCCATTTTACTGGATGACGGGCTGATCAAACTCGAAGTTGAATCGATCAGGGCTGACTCCGTTAAATGCAAGGTCATTACGGGGGGCAGGCTTTTTGATAACAAGGGCGTCACCGTGCCGGGGGTGACATGGGAGGTTGACGCCGTGACGGAGGAGGACTGGCAACACCTGGAATTCGCCGTAAGCCACGACATCGATTTTGTGGGCCTGTCCTTTGTGCGCAAGGCTGAAGACGTGATTCAGGTAAGGGAATTCCTGCAGGAAAGGGGTTCTACTGCCAAGATAATTGCCAAGATTGAACGTATCGAGGGGCTCAATAATTTCGATGAGATACTTGAAGCCGCCGATGGTGTGATGGTGGCACGAGGCGACCTTGGCGTACAGATACCCATTCAGCGGGTGCCGATCGTTCAAAAAGAGCTTATCCGCAAATGCAACCACGTTGGCAAGCCCGTTATCGTGGCCACCCAGATGCTGGAGTCGATGGTTGATTCGCCCATGCCCACACGTGCCGAAGCCACTGACGTGGCCAATGCCATCTTCGACGGCGCAGACGCTATTATGCTCTCTGAAGAAACAGCCATCGGGCAGTATCCTGTGGAGACGGTGAAAATGATGTCGTTGATCGCCCTCGAGGCTGAAAACGTCCTGCCCTACGATGAGATCCTGGCCAGTCGCGGCAAGGACCTGCAGCCGCTGACCGACGACGCTATCAGCTATGCCGCCTGCCATACTGCGCATCAACTGGGGGCTAGGGCTGTTATTGCCTACACAGCTTCGGGAAGTACGGCCAGGAGGGTGTCAAAGTACCGTCCACGCACTCCCATATTGGCCATAACCGCCATCGAATCCACGCGGAGGCAATTGTCGCTATCCTGGGGTGTGACGGCCTTGAAAGTGGCGGAGCCGAAATTGATCGTGAACATGTTCACGGAAGCTGCGGATGCAGGACGCAAGTGCGGGCTTTGTTCCCAGGGAGACCTGGTAGTTGTGACCGCAGGGTTGCCCATGGGCAAATCCGGGACCACCAACATGCTCAAGGTGGAGAAGATCTGATTGATCGCCACTGTTACCCTTAATCCATCCCTTGACAGGCACGTGGCAGTGGAAAACCTTGTTCTTGACGACACTAACCGCTGGGTAAGCTTCAAGCGTGAGCCGGGTGGGAAGGGCGTCAATGTTTCCAGGGTGGTTAAGGAGTTGGGCGGCGAGACCACAGCATACGGTTTCATGGGTGGGTTTGCCGGCGGGGCGCTCAAGACTATTTTAAAGCAGAAGGGCGTACCCTTCGATTTTACACCTATCAGGGCGGAGATCCGCAGCAACTTCATCATCACCGACCTAAAGACACATTGCCAGACCAGGATTTCTGCGCCCGGCCCGAAAGTTTCTGCCGGTGAGCTCCAGAAGCTGATGGATAAGGTGATATCCATTAAGATAAAGCCCCGCTACATAGTATTGGCCGGCAGCGTACCGCCCGGTGTGCCCTATTACATCTACAGGGACCTGATCCAGAGGATGAAAGGGTTGGGCATCATAACAGTACTTGATGCAGCCGATCTCTGGCTGCAGGAGGGCATCAAGGCCAAACCGGATGTGGTCAAGCCCAACGTCCGGGAGGCGCAGACTGCCATGGGAGTGGAGCTTGCCACCGAGGAAGATATCATTGGCGCTGTCAGGACCTTCATTAACGGCGGCGTCGGCATCGCAGCGATATCGCGGGGAAGGGAAGGAATGATTATCGGCGATAAAGATACTCTTTATAAGGTCATTCCACCCAATGTAGAGGTCATGAGCACAGTGGGCGCGGGGGATTCTGCCGTGGCGGGGTTGGTTTTCAAGCTCAGCGCCGGGGGCAGCCTGGAGGAGGCCTCGCGCTTTGCAGTTGCGGCCGGGACGGCGGCCACGCTTACCCCCGGCACCGAACTATGCCATAAGCGCGACGTGGAAAGGTTGTTACCCCTGGTAAAGGTGGAGAGGTTATCGGTTTAGCCAGCGAGTTTATAGCACTGTTTTAGTACCCGCGCTGTTGAAGAAGAATACTCCTTCGAATTCATGGGCCAGGATTGCAGCGGACTTTAGGCCGGTGCAATGAGAAGCACCCAGTTTCTTGATATTGAAACGCCTTACGGCATCGATGGTTGATTGCAACTGCTCCTTGTCCGCGCTGATGAGGTGCGTGCCGCCGATCACAGCATAAATCTCCTTGATCCCCGTGACCTTCTGTGCATGTAACAGCGTATTGACAATTCCCCGGTGCCCGCATCCGAGCAGTATCACCAGCCCCTGATCGTTTTTAATGATGATCCCCAGGTCGTCGGCCAGCTTATCGCGAACCTGTGCCCCGCCCTCTTTCACGTGCAGGTCCTTGTCGATTTTCTCAAAGTCCACTGTGATCTCCACCTCGCCGGTGGTAAGCATGTTCTCGCTAAGCTTAACGGGCGCCCTTGACAGGTTGAAGCGGGCACCCAGTGCTTCAAGTTCTTCTCGCTGGAAAGGTATGCCTATATGTTTCTCGACAAAGTCCTTGATGTAAAAATGTTTCGGGGCGAAAATATCGGGATGGGCAATGATCTCGATCCCCTCCGGGCGTTTTCCCGAGCCCTGCACCAGGGCCAGGACATCCTTAAGGCCGCCGGTATGGTCGTAATGCCCGTGGCTGATGACTATTTTATCTATTGTGCTTAGATCAACGCCCAGTTTCTGGGCGTTATCAATGACATGCCTGCTGGGGCCGGTGTCAAAAAGGACTTTCAGGCCATCAGCTTCCACTAAAAGGCTTTGACCCCATTCGCCGTAAAGCGTCGGGACACCCGCTGTATTCTCAACCAGTGTGGTGATTGTTATCGGCATTATCCACCTCCGAGTTTATTTACCTTTCTGATAGCAAGTGAACTAATTCGGTCAGGCTTTGAAGTGACTCAGTATCACCGGCTTTTCGATCGCGGTCGAGGTGGTAGGCGCGTATGCCTATGCTGGCCGGCTCAAGGAAATCGAACTGCCGGTGGTCTCCGATATGTACAACCTGCCCGGGCTCTACATCCAGGTCACGGCACATGCCGGCCCAAAATTCAACGGTCTTAACCTGCTGAAAATCGGTAGTCGAGGAGTAAACTGCGCTGAAATGATGCTCGATGTCCCGCAGAAGATGCTTTAAGAAAGGCCGCGGCGATCCCGATGCGACACTGAGTTTATACACCCCGTACAGCTTTTTCAGCACTTCCTTGGTTTCGGGGTAGTACTTGACCCTGGGCTGCAATCCCTCCATGGCGATATCTGCCTGTCCGAGGTCGAAGCGGGTGAACCAGTATTGCACGTCGTACCAGTCGATATGTTGGTCGCCCAGGCTGTCATACTCCTGTTTTATCTTCCGGGTGGCTTCCGCAAAACTCAACCCCCATCTCTCAGCATAGCGCTGCGGTATCATCTCGAACCAGATGGCATAGCTGAAATCGGTGGTCACCATGGTTCCTTCCACGTCAAAAGAGACCACCTTGATAGCACTACCAGCAGCCTTCATGTTTTCCGGTTGTATCTTACTATTTTCCATTATATAACGGCGGCAAGATGATTTCCCCGCTTTGTAAACAGGCGTTACAATTATAACAATATGGACCTGGACAAACTTAACGGCTACTACTTTGAGACGGGGCCTATCCGGCCTCCCAGTGAGGCTTACTCGCTCTTGATCCGTGCCACGCGCAATTGCCCATGGAACCGCTGCTCTTTTTGCCAGACCTATAAAGGGCGAAAATTTGAATTGCGCCCCACCGAGGACGTGATAAAGGATATCGAAACGGCCAGGGCGATTGTGGAGGGCATAAAGGAGCTGGGATTGAAAAACGGCTTCGGCAACCAGCCGCGCGAGGTGGCTGCCTATGTGCACAGCCTTGTTACCAGTAACGACTCCGTCAGGCAGGTGTCACTCTGGCAGTGGGCGGGTGGCAGGTCGGCCTTCCTGCAGGATGCCAACAGCATCGTCATGCGCCATGCTGACCTGCTGAAAGTGGTATCAGCGCTCAAGGACAACTTCCCCGAGTTGGACCGCATCACGTCCTACGGCAGGTCAAAGACGGCAGCCAGGAAAAGCGTGCAGGAGTTCACCGAGCTCAGGCAGGCCGGGTTGTCGCGTATCCATATCGGCATGGAGAGCGGCTCGGACGCCGTGCTCAAATTCGTAGACAAGGGGATGACTGCGGATGACCATGTAAAAGGCGGCTTAAATGTCAAGCAGGCCGGCATAGAGCTGTCGGAATACTACATGCCGGGACTGGGTGGCAGGCAATGGTCGGAGGAGCATGCGGAACAGTCGGCCGATGCCCTCAACCGGGTAAACCCCGATTTTATCAGGCTGCGGACGCTCATGATGGGCGAGACCCTGTCTCTCTGGTCCAGAGTGGAATCGGGTGAATACGATATGCTGACCGAGGACGAGATCGTAAAGGAAATCGGTGAATTTATCTCCCGGCTGGATTTCACGGGCGAGTTGAAAAGCGACCATATACTCAACCTCCTGCCTGAACTGGAAGGGAAATTCCCGGAGGCCAGGCAGCATTGCCTGGACACCGTTGAGCGCTACCTTGAGATGCCGCTCAAAGAGAGGCTGAATTACCGCGTAGGAAGGCGGGCCGGGGTTTATGAGAAGCTTAACGATATCTACGATGCTGCCAAATACGAAAAGATAGATACCGCCATGCGGCGCGTGGGGGCTGATACCACGGAAAAGGTGGACGAACTGATTGACGGCATGAAGAAGCGCTTCATTTAAACGTAAAATTATGATAATATATTCTGCCCGGCCGGACTGTATTTCCGGCTTCCCACCGTGTTGAATAATACCTGCAACCAATTGACGGTTGCTGCGTTATAAAGCGGAGAAACTGAAGGAGAAAAATGAAAAAATTAATCGTTTTAGCCACGATCATAGCGGTATTTGCGTTGCTGCTGCCGGCATGCAACACGGCGCGTCCGCAACTCCACCCGGTGGCGGGTACATTTGTAGAGTCCCAGCTTGGTGAGAGCGCGCAGACGCTTAACTGGATAATTGCCACCGATGGCGGCGCCTCCAGGCAATACGCCAGGTTCATGGTGGAACCCCTGGCCGTTTTCGATAACCAGTACAAGCTCCAGCCCCGGTGCATAGCCAAAGCCGTGGAGGTATCACCGGACGGCCTTGCATACACCATCACTATCAGGGATGACCTGAAATGGAGCGACGGGACAAAGGTGACGGCTGATGACTACGTGTACACCGTAAACGACATCATGCTGGCCGACTGGCTGGATTGCGCCGATAAATCCAGGTGGCAGGAAACGGTAGGCGGCGATGTGATGCCTGTTATAGCTGAAGCTGTGAGCGGCACGGTTTTCAAGATAGTCCGCAAGACCGCCGACCCCAACTTCGAATATGCCATATATGACCTGATGCCGTATCCCAAGAATATCGCGCGCAACTACGCGAACAGCCCCGATGAATTCAAATCAGCACCGGAATTCAACAACATGAGCTACTGCGGCAACATGGGTCCCTACAGGGCGACTGCCTGGACCACCGCCGAGGGCCTGGCGATGGCACGCAACCCGGATTACTACCTTGGCAAGGACACCGGTGCCCCTTATTTCGAGAAATATGTCATCAACCAGCCCGGCCTGCAGCAGGCCATTAACGAGGGCCTCAACAGCGGGCAGACATCTTACGCATTTATTGAAGCGCGGGATGCCAACAACTTCCGCAATAACAAGGACCTCAAGGTCGTCACAATACCCTCAGGCCAGTTCCTGATGGTCGCCTACAACCAGCGCGACAACGGCTGGGCCGGCTTGAAAGACCCTAAGGTCAGGCAGGCCCTGTCGATGGCGATCGATAAACCGGCCATCATCAACGATGTCTTCGGCGGCTATGCCGATCCGGCCTTCAGCGTTATCCCCCCGTATTCACCCTATTATAATGAGAACTCGGTCCAGAAATACGGTATGAACACGGCCGCCGATGCCCAGAAGGCTATCGACCTGATCAAAAGCGCCGGCTACGAAATGAAAGATGTAGACGGCAAGCAGCGCTTCGTGGACAAGGACGGCAAACCCATAACACTGGTCATGCCCGTTGCCGTTGACAGCGAGGTGCAGAATAATGCAGGCGCTATCATCGGCCAGAACCTGAACAATATCGGGTTTGAAGTCGAACCCAAGTACCAGGTGCAGGATTTTGTTGCACGCGAAATTTATGTGAACAAGATACCGGGCAGCGAAAACACGCCGGATTACAACAGCGGGCCGGGTGCGGTCAGCAACCAGCCGTGGGATCTCGTGCTCCTGTCGTCGTTCGGCGACCCCCTGACCATCGGCCGCAGCGAGGTCTTCTTCTCACCGGCCGGCAGGTTGAATATCTTCGGCTTTTACGACGATAAAGTTGATGCCCTCTACAAGAAGGCGGCCTCCGCAGAGGCCGTAGACCCGGTCAAGCGGCAGAAGATATACGACGAACTCTCCCAGGCCATATCCGAAGCTCAGCCGGTGGATTTCCTCGCCTAC
>Ga0247840_10005726_pt1 | contig 18451 bp, 14 predicted proteins | sample LaCruzMarch2015__FD_192404 | JGI IMG/M metagenome (GOLD analysis project Ga0247840, IMG submission 192404) | Freshwater microbial communities from meromictic Lake La Cruz, Castile-La Mancha, Spain - LaCruzMarch2015_17m | ecosystem: Environmental > Aquatic > Freshwater > Lake | place: Spain... | reverse complement strand
CATTTCGCGCGACGGCGGCACAATCACCCATCGTGAGCAGCCGATCACCATTTTTCCCATTCTTCCCAACTTTCTTGGCAGCCCGCATTCAAAGGGAGATAAACCGAGGTTCGGCGGCAAGTTCAAGAAGGGTGGCAAATTTGCCAGGCGAGGCCCCAAATATTAGGGCACAGTCGCAGGCGGCCAATCAGGAAACGGCTTTTCCAAGAAGCAAAGGCATAACCAGCCTGCTGAAGTATTGCGCCTGGAGATCGATGCCTTTCGCCTCCGGATGCAACTGATCCTTCGTGTGCTTCCTGATGTCCTCGGGACCAAACAATTCCAACCCGTTAACGTAGTAGAGGTTCATGTCTCCGTTTTCAACAAGACTGCGGTGAACAATTTCCATGTCGCGTCGCATGCCTTCCAGCGTGTAGCTGGTGGCCGAAGGAGTTGATTCGCGGGGAGGACTGCACAGTGGGGAAGCGAGAACGATGGGCGTATGGGGTTGCTTCTCGCGAATGATGGTCACCGCAGCTGTCACCAGGGGGGGGTAGGTCCGGGCACTGAGAGATTGGCCGACCGCATTGATTCCGAGCTTCATTGAAATGTAGCTGGCAGGCAGGTCCCGGATGACCATTGCCACCATCGGATCAAGGTGGCATGAACCGCCGAAGCCCATGTTCATCAAATTCAGGTTGTGTTTGCGGGAGACTGTTCCCGGCCAGATGCGTGAGGCGCTGCCAGCCCGGACGCAATGGGTGAGCGAGCTTCCCCAAGTGACCCACATTGGTCGGCGGTCCGGAATCGGGCGCAATACCGAGGCCCCCTCCGCCGTGAGTGCTTTCAACCCGACGGGGCCGCTGGGCGGGAGCCACAGCTCGAGAACTCGCAGACCGGATCCGATTTTATCAAAATGCACCTCGGTGTCACCCTCCGAGGAACACAGGGTTTTTATGATTTTGTTATCAATGACGATATCGAACGCATGGCCGGGGATAAGGTCCCGGTTGAATGCGGTGAGAGGATCCACGTGAAGGGTGAGTGAGGTCGCATCCGTTTCCATCCTCAGCCGGACACCGCTCGTGCAGATGGCTTTGTCCCACAAGCTGTCTGCAGGAGAGGGAAAGAGATACTTTTTTGTGTGAGGCAGGCGACACGGGTACAGAGCCTCTCCGACCGGCATGGCGGAGACTGCGCCCTGGACGTAAGCAGGAGTTACTGTCGCGCTGAGGCGGTGCCTCTTCAGGTCTGGCGTGCGTTTATTTTTGGCCGAGTTCTTCATTTGTGTATGGCAGCTATTTGCGAACCTGCTTCGCATTTTGCAAAGAAAAATCGTCTGAGCAGGAGGGAAACGGGCCCCATTTCCTCGATCGTTCGTTTCGGCAGTTTCATCCAGTGGCCGCTTTGGCACTCGCGGTTGACAGGCCACCGCTCGAGCACTACGAACATAGCAGGATGAAACGCGCCCTGGTGACAGCCCTCTTTTTGTCAGTTTTGACTGGTTGTGAAAAACCACAGCCCGCCGAAACCACTCCGCCGCCTGTAAGCTTTGCGAAAGCGGAGGCGAAAGACGTCCCATTGACCATCGATACCTTTGGCAACTGTGTCACGATTGCCGACGTTACTCTTCAGGCACAAGTCACCGGCAACCTTCTCAAGTTCGCTGTTCCGCAGGGTTCCATGGTCAAGGCAGGAGAAGTGATTGCTGAGATCGATCCCGCCCCCTACATGGCGGCGCTGCAGGAAGCTCAAGGCGGCCTCGACTCGGCAAAAGCGAGCCTCGCCAACGCACAGTTGGTTCTCGCGCGGCAGCAGCAGCTTTTTAAAACAAAGACGATCGATTTGGCCGACCTCCAAACCGCGGAAGCCGACGAACTCAACGCTCAAGGGGCGGTTCTTTCAGCGGAGGGCACCCTGGCAACGGCTCAGATCAATCTGGGCTATTGCACAATCAAGTCCCCCGTTGACGGCAAACTGGGGCTCTATCTGGTGGATGCGGGCAATCTCGTGAGTGCCGATCAGACAGAAATCATCAACGTCCAGACCATCGATCCGATCTACGTGAAGTTCACGATTTCGGAAAACGACTTCGACCGGGTGAGGGGCTATTTCTCCAATGGAGAACTTCCCGTTGAAGTCCATGTGCCAGGAGCACCGGATAACATGATTTCCGGCAAACTGACCTTTCTGAACAATAACATCGCCAGCGATACCGGCACCCTCATGCTCGAAGCCACTTTCCCCAACCCGGAGACCCGGCTGTGGCCCGGTCTCTTCGTCAACGTGAGGCTTGTTCTTACCACGCTTAAAGCGGCCATCGTCATTCCGTCTCCCTGCGTGTTGGTCGGCCAGCAGGGTCCCTACGTCTTTGTCATCGCTGCGGACAACACGGTCACCCAGCGAAACGTTACAATCGGCCAGCAACATCAGGGGCTCACCGTTGTCAGTGAGGGAGTTGCTGACGGAGACCGCGTTGTGACTGCGGGGCAACTCGGGCTGGTTACTGGAAAAAAAGTCACGCCGGCTCCCTGGCAGCCTGCATCATCCGCTCAATAAGTGTCATTCCATTCCGTGGAATTTTTCTGCACATGCTGAAATGAACCTCTCCGAGCCGTTTATCCGCAGGCCGGTCATGACGACGCTTTGCGCGCTCTCCATGGCCGTGCTTGGTGCCGTGTCCTATTTTTTACTGCCTGTGAGCGACCTTCCGGATGTTGCGTATCCGGTGATCTCGGTCTCCACGAGTTATCCGGGGGCCAGCCCCCAGATCATGGCCAACAACGTCTCAACTCCTCTTGAGATTCAGATGATGCAGATTGAGGGCCTTAATCTCATCACGTCACGCAACCAGGAGGGCACCAGCAACATCATTCTGCAGTTTGTTCTCGGCAAGGATATGGGCCAAGCGGAGGCCGAGGTCGAAGCCGCCATACAGAGGGCCATGGGCAACCTGCCGGGCGACCTTCCTGCACCGCCAAGTTTTGAAACCACCAACCCGAATACGCAACCGATCGTCTACATCACCGTGGCAACAGACACGCTTACGATGGGTGATCTTTACGACTATGCGAATAACATGGTCGCCCAGCGGATGATGATGCTTGAAGGCGTCTCCAACGCCCAGGTGTATGGTTCGCCGCGGGCGGTGTGCGTACGGATGGATGCCAAAGCACTGGCAGCCCGCCGCTTGACCGTGGTGGACGTCGCAAAGGCCGTGAAAGCGGCGAATGTCTTCACCCCCGGAGGAGTGATCTACGGCAATTCCCAGCAGTATATCATCAATCCCAAGGGCCAGCTCCTTGAAGCCGACGCATACAACGATATCATTCTCCGCTACCAGAATGGGGCTCCGGTCCGCCTCCGGGATGTCGCCGTCACGGAAAACGGGGTTCAGAACCAATACCTCAACATCGATTTCTGGACGAGCTGGATGCCGCCCAGGTCTTCGGTGCTGGCTGTCGCTGTAACACCCGCACCGGGTGCCAACGATGTGCAGGTCGCACAGGCGGTTCGCAAGACCCTGGCAGAACTTCAAGATTCCCTGCCTGCGTCCATTGAGTCCTATGTGAACTATGACCGTTCGATTCAGATCGTGGAGAGCATTGATGACGTTAAACTCACCATCCTCATCGCATTCGCTTTGGTGGTGCTTGTGGTCTTTATTTTTCTCGGCAGGGTCCGGGAGACCGTGATCCCGCTTGTTGCGCTTCCGCTTGCAATGCTGGGGACTTTTGCCCTCATGCTCGTCCTTGGCTATAGCCTCGATAATCTTTCCCTGATGGCGCTTACCCTTGCGGTGGGGCTTTTGGTGGATGATGCGGTGGTCGTGCTTGAAAACACTGTCCGTCACCTCGACCAGGGGAAGCCTCCGACGCTGGCGGCGTTGCTCGGTGCGAAAGAAATCAGTTTCACGGTTCTGTCGATGACGCTCTCCCTCTCTGCAATCTTCATACCGATCGTTTTTATGCCGGGGCTCATAGGACGGATGTTTCATGAGATGGCGATCACGATTGTTATCGCGATCGTTCTTTCAGGGCTCGTTGCCATCTGCATCTCTCCAATGATTTGCGCGCGGCTTCTCCGGCAGTCCCAGAGCGAGAACGCCTTTCAGAGGGTTTTCAACCGTGGCTTCGGAGCCTTCAGGGAAAGCTACCGCAGGGCGCTGCAATGGACGATGGACAGACACCTATTGGCTTTTGCGGTTTGGGTTGCATCCCTTGCTGGCACGATCTGGCTCTTCGTGGTTGTTCCAAAGGGATTCCTTCCTGTGGGCGACAGCGGGATGATTCGCGGAGTTTATATGGCGGCCGAGGGAACCTCGCCGGCCCAAATGCAGGAATACCAAAGCCGGTTGATGAAAATTTTTGAATCGATCCCCGGTGTGGACCAGTCGATCGTGGTCACCGGCTTGCAGAACAGCCAGATGACGATGTCCATGGGGCTCGTGGTCCTTCTGCTCAAGCCCGAAAACAGCCGTCCGCCAATTGCGGAAATTACCCGACACGCCATAGCAAAGGTTCAGGCTGAACTTCCCGGAGTCAAACCTCTCCTCCAGCCCTACCCGACGTTGAACATCGACACCGGTGCCACTGCGAACATGCAGGGTCAGTATGCTTACCAACTCACGAGTACCGACCCCGATCTGCTGTATCAGACAGCGGAAAAGCTTGTCACGAGACTGGAGAAGACGAAAGGCTTTTCCGGAGTTTCCAGCGACATGCGGATGAATACGCCTTTCCAGGAGCTGGAGATCCTCCGGGACCAGGCCTTCAGCTACGGCGTGAGCGCTCAGGATATTGAGAATACCCTCGCACTTGCATTCTCACAGGGGCAAGCCGGCCAGATCCAAACTCCTCTAAACGTTTATTGGGTCATTCTCGAACTGCTCGATCAACAGCGATCCGAACTCAAAGATATCGATCTGCTATGGGTCCGGAATCAACAAGGAGGACTCGTTCCCATGGCTTCGCTCGTGCGTTCCCATACCAGGACCGGCCCGGAGTCGATCAGCCACATCAATCAAATCACCTCGGTTACGATCTTCTACAATCTGGCTCCTGATTTTCCTGCCAGCGATGCCGCCACCGCGATGGAAGCGGCGGCGCGGGAAATTCTTCCTCCAACAGTCGCCGGGGCACCGGCCGGCACCAGTCAGCAATTCCTTGAAACAGTCAAAGCGATGATCGTGCTGCTGATTATTGCGATCTTTGTGATGTATGTGATTCTCGGCATCCTTTACGAGAGCTACATCCACCCGGTCACCGTGCTCTCCACTCTGCCGGTTGCCAGCCTGGGAGGCCTGGCAACTCTCAAACTCTTCGGCATGCCTCTCGATCTGTACGGCTTCATCGGCCTTTTCCTTTTGCTCGGCCTCATCAAGAAAAATGGCATTATGCTTGTTGATTTTGCCATTCAACGCCGCCAGGAGGGGATGGGCATCGAAGCGGCTGCCGTTGAGGCTGCGATTGAACGCGTCCGACCGATCTTGATGACAACATTCGCTGCGATTTTTGGTGCTCTGCCGATGGCTTTTGCATTTGGTGCGGATGGGTCTTCAAGGCAACCCATGGGACTTTGTATCGTTGGAGGACTGATTGTTGCCCAGATTTTGACGCTTTTTTGCACCCCGGTTTTTTATGTTTACATGGAGAGGTTTCAGGAGCGCCACCTCGATAAGCTTGCGTTTTTCAAGCGGGGATCCACGGGTGAAGCGGTTGTGACGGAGTCCGGTCCCGCCAAGCTGGCAGGCTAGGGATTTCTCAATCCTGTTCCGGTCCTGATGGGGTTGCCGGATACCTCAGTCCAGACGCTTAGCAATGAAATCCTGCACAAAAAGCGTAAGACATTCAGAAACGATGCATGCCTCACGCCTGCAACGGATGCGAAGCAACGGCCAGGCTTTCAAAGGAATGGAGGATTGTTGATTGCGGATTCGAAAATCTCTGCGTGGCGAATCCTTCTTTGTCCTGTCCTATTTTGCGAAGCAAAATTTTACTAATCCGGCGGCGAAGGCACCCGTTTCTCACCGGCTCCCCTTGCCAACAAACCCGCTCTTGGCACCGGCTCCCGCCGGATTAGGGGAGTTCCAGCGAGCAAAGCGTTGATCGATCCGGCCAGCCAGAGCGCGGTTAGGCGGGAAATGCCTCACGGAATCGCCTGCGCCATCGTCGGGTATTTTACAACCCGCCAGCTTCGCGGCACCGTCCAAGCCGTCGCGCTTTGAGCGGAAAACAGGCATTTGAAAGGTGTCTGCCATGAGTTGAACCCAGAAATCCAGGCGGCTGCCACCCCCGAGGACCACGATCTCTCCATCTGCCAGCATCCCGTTGGCCATGTTTCGCAGGGCAAAGGCAATCCCCTCAAACACAGCGAAGGCAAGTTCGTTGATATTGCCTTCGCCCAACCATGCAGCCGACGTGCCCCATTGCGAAGGGTAGAAAAGAGGTGAGTCCTCCCTGAATTCAGCTCCTGCTGCCACCCCGGCAAACCGTTGAGAATCCACTGTCCCGGAAAGGAATTTGTCCGCCCAATCCAAGGCAGAGCATGCATGGTTGAGGCAAAGGAGTTCGTAATAGCCACCGGAGGGAAATGGTCCCCACAATCCTCCCTCAGGGAACGGGCCGGGCATCCCTCCTGCCTGCCGGTAAATGACTCCGGCTGTCCCGAGTGTCAGTATGGATCTCCCTTGATGGCATCCGCATCCCAGGGCACCGGCAGTATGGTCGTTTCCTGCCATGACAATTCCAAAGTCGGATGCGGAAGCTCCCAATCTTGTGCTGCCGGTACAGCAGATGGTCTGTCCCGGGTCGACAAGCTTCCCGAGTTGATGCTCATGGATTCGGAGAGCCTCAAGCGCGGGAAGGGACCACGACGAATTTGTCAATGAGTAGAGACCGCTCATTGCACTCAGGTTTCTGTCTGTGACATGGGGACCGCCGAGACGCATGGCAAGAAACGAGGGGAGGGAGACGATCTGGTGCGATTCGGACCAATCCGAGTTGTTCCGCAACCAGAGGATCTTTGCCACCATCAGTCCCGGACCCACCTTCGGCCATCCGGACTCACGGTGGAATTCAGCCCCCAGCGACCTTTGTAGCAAGGACGCTTCCTCCACGGCCCGGGTATCCTCCCAGCCGAAAAATGGCGAAATCACCCTGCCGGTCTCGTCACACAGACAAAATGTCTGGGCCTGGCTTGTGAGCGCGACCCTTCGGACATCCTCCCAGCGAACTGAAGCATTGGAAATGAGGGATCCCAAAACCTCGAAAAAGCAGTCTTCAACAGCGGTGGGGTCCAGCTCCGAGCGTCCATTTGTATGGACCAGATAGGGAAGGGGAGATGAGGCCTCGGCAAGGCGGCTGCCGTCCACGCGGAAGAGTGCCGCTTTCAAGTTGGTGGACCCGAGGTCTACCGCTGCGATCATGAGGATCTTGTCGTTCCCGTCGCCAGATTCCGCAACAGCCGCAGCGTGCACTCCACGAAGAGGCTGCCTGTCGAAGCGGGAAAGAGACTCATTTGGGCTTCGTAGCCGCCGAGGGCTTCCGCTTCGGGCGTTACAACGTATCCGTGCAGCTCCCCATTGGCGATTGTGCAGACAAAAGTGAATTCCGGCCCACTCCTGCTGACTTCCAATCCATATTCGACAAAGAATTCGCCCGGCCAGGCTGCGATGTAGAAGTCGGAAATCCGGAAGGCTTGCACTTCCGCTTTGTTGTACTTCAAGCGGACGGATTCCGCATCGCCGGAAACCTCAGCCTTGGCCAGGGTGAGAACTTCCTCGGCTCCGAAGACCGTGCATTCCGCCGTCCTGACCTCGGAATGGCCCGCACCCCGGGTTTTTAACTCAGCATAGCGCGAACGGGCTGCATCGAGGCGCGACCTGGCCTCCTCAACAGTTGGAAACGACCGCCCGCAGATTGAAATATGATCGACCGCGCTCGCAAGGGGGACACATTTTTGGAAATGCGTTGAGCTTCGAAGCGCATCCTCCATTTTGATTCCGAGGGCCATTCCGATGCGCCCTGCCTCTGCAAAAGTCTGTGCGTTTACAACCCGTCTCGGGCTTTGGTTTCCGCACACCCCGTTCAGGTAAACGACCGTGGCCCCGGGAAATGCACCTTCGAGGTGGGAACGGGTAAATGCGATGAAGTCGGCGGAAAAATGTGTGGAGTCCTCATGGAGCACAGTCGGATGCATCCCGTAAACGGGCAGGATTGCAATGGGTTCACCGCTGCCTTCGGAGCGGATGAAGAGCATCCCCGCCCGGGGGTCTTCCGCTCCGTCCGGATCAATCCGGTTGCCTCCTGCAATACCGCGGACATCGGCAACAACCGTGGCAATTTCAGCGGGGATGCAAGCCTTCACAGCGCGCAGAGCAGTTTCACAGACTGCTTCGCAGAGGAATTCGATGTAGGCGGGGTCCGGTGGAGGTACTGTCGGGTCATCCTTCCAGGCAAGGATCTCAGCGGTCAGCGGCCCGGAGTGCGTGTGAGTGGCCGCAATAAGAATTTGAGCCAGAGGGATCGGTGACAACTTCGAAATCCTCCGCCGGCATTCCTGCACCCAGTCCGATGTTACAAACAGGATGTCCAGAGAAATGAAGAGCAGAGCGCACTCGCTGTTTTTGAGGCAGAGAGCGGATGCGAACAAGGGATCATGGGTTCCTGTCGAAGTGCGTTCGACATGAGGATAGCCTACGAGAAAGCAAGGCTTCGTCGGGGTGATGTCTGAACGTGCGGTTCCCGCATGGAGTGGAAGAGGCTGCATGGCGCTAGTAACCCAGGTCCCAGCGGGTCTCAATGTCGGCAGCAATGGATTCTGAAAGCCAGACGTCCGTTCGGGTGGTTTGGAGTACGGACTCCGGCACCAACGGTGTCACGGGGCCGTGCATTGCAAGGCGGCTTGTCAGCCTTTGCCAAGAATGAAAACTCCCCCCCACAGTGATCGCGTGCATTGCCACGCGGTGTTTGGCTGCAAGCACGTCAGCGGGGCCGATTGTGGCCGCCTTCGGCGGAACGGCAGTCAGATCGCCGCTCGCCCCGAAACATCCGTGCAGGGAATTTTGGGCAATGGTGAACGGGCTCAGGGTGCAAACTCTCGTGCCGAATGTTTTCCACTCCTCGATTGAATCCGCCGCGAACTCGGGTGCATCGGGATCGACGAAAGCCAGGTGCCCGGTCCATCCCGGTCCCACATAGGTGATGTCGGCCCCTCCGAGTCCGGCGATGGTCTTGCTGTAATCGGGGAGACTTTTGTTGCTTAGCAAATGCACCTGCTTGTCCGGCGGACGCAGTGCGGGCTCGATCGCATTGATAAAAAAATTCTTGAATGCATATCCAAAACCGAACTCCCAGTTTTCCGGGGCGATATTTCCGTCCTGGTCGGCGTATTCATCCATGTTGAAAGTGTGGACGTGATGGCAGGAGATCCGTTCCTGGTTGATTCGCCCGGCAACCTTAACGTAATTCGGCCATGGGTTTGGCATAATCATCACGAGGGGTTCCCCTGCCTCGGCGGAGTTGCGGATTCGTTGGATGATGTCTTCGATCCAAAGCTCCTCCATCAATTCGGGCTCAAAAACGGTGATCCGGTAGTCTGGATTCGAATGGCGTGTGATATCCGCCCGTTTGATCGCGCGCACGCGGGCGATGGCTTCCTTGTCGCGGAAGGGGATGAATGTGGCGGGCTGGAAAGGGAATATGTTCATGGAGTATTGGGCGAAGTGAATCGCCACCGTATGCACTTCGTCTCCAGACAGGCAAGAGTGTTGTTGGCCCCAAGGGAGCGCGGACCTCCGCATCCGCGGGCTTTCCAAGGGTTCGCGGGACATTGAATTCGCAGAGGACTTCGGGATCGTGGGCACCGTCGGTCTTGCCGGGGATGAATTTTCCTCCACCATTTCCGGCATGCCAATAGGACAGGTCAGCCAGTGAGGCCACACAATCAGGAGTCTCGCCCATGTAAACGGCCAACAAGCGTTCGCGCGGGGTCATGGCTCCTGAGGCAGTTTGAATCATTGGCCCGGCACCCGGGCATGGACATCCCGGGAAAAACTCTCTGCGGCAGGGGAGTAGACGGCGGCCAGCACATCACGCCGCCAGTTTTCCGCATCCCGTTTGATCTCCTCGTAACTGCGGGGCTCTCCAGTCTCTTCTATCATGACCGGAATCCATTTGTGCCCGTAGCGCACATGTTGGGTTTCATCGGAAATGTCATAGCTCCAGGCTCGCGCAGAGAGGCTGTCGCCATGGGAGATCGCATCCTTCAAACCAGCGTGCTTGCCGGGAAAGGCGTCCGCCTCCTGGGTCGTCAGCGCGGCATAGCGATCCAGAGGATCGAGGGTTTGCCGAACCACATACGCAATGTTGGACATGCCAACCTCCCTGATATCAAGTCCAAGCTCCCGCAGCTTGATTTCGCCGAATTGGCAGTGGCGCGTCTCGTCCCACATGTGGCGCGAGGTGTCAAAATAGAAATCCCAAGGCATGTCCGGAGCTTCAAACAGAAGACTGGCGCAGGAATCCGCCGCTTGGATCTCCATGAGAAAGTTGTGCGCGTGGAAAACCTCGCGATCTTGATATTTTTCCGAGTCCGCAGGCGGCCTCTTGGTAAGTCCTTCACAAAAACCGTCGGGAATCACCGAGCGCATCACCGGCAGGCTTCCGATCCGGCGGCCTTTGACGACCGGTTCGGCAGAGACAGCGGAACCGACTTCCAGTGCCGATGCGAGCCCCTCCGAGAGTGCCTCGATGTAAGCCAACCAGTCGGACGGACAGTCAGCCCCAAGCTCCTTCTGGCCGTTAGCCCATGCGATCTGGCGGTCCAATTCCTCCAGGTTTGCTTCCGCCACGGGGAGGCTCGGGGCATCAAAAACCCGGAGGTCGTCCTGAAGGTAGTCGTTCAACGCCCCGTGCAGCGCCGGTTTGACAACTGCAAAAATTGCGCGGAAGGCGGCGTTGGCGTCAGGCGCCTCACAGATTGCCTCGACCAAATCCAAACGCGGCACTGCCCTGCTCAGATGTTTTGTTGTCCCAACAGCAGCCAGCTCACGACAACGCATCCGAAGATCCTGCACCCGTCTCGCATCCCGAAATACAAGGGATGACACCTCCCGGCGCAATTCCCATCGCGGCACAGCCGGAAGAAAGCCCGCCATCACGCGGAACAGCTCGGTTTGAAAATCCGCAGCCGCTTTGAGAAACACTCCGCGGCTCTTTGGAGATAGAGAATCCCGGTTGCCCGGGGAACGTGAAGCAATGGCATCTTTGGGCATTTCTACAGCATGCGTGGCTTATCGAAATCGCGCCATTGACAAGACTGGCGATTGATTGATAAATCTGACTATGTCCATGAGCTCTGGGAATCGGCAAAGGAACACCACCCGGTTGCCTTCTCTTCTTCAACACGGGGTTGGTGCCTACGCGCATAACGGACGCATCGGCCCGGCTCAGTGGCCGCACCACGACCTGGTCGTTGTGACCCGCGGGCGCGCAAAATTTCAGACCGACAACCGTGAGTTCCTATGCGAAGGAGGAGACGTGCTGCTGGTTCCACCTGGATTTTCTTTTGAAGGAACCGCAGGCAAACCCGGCTGTGTCATTTGGGTGCAGCACTTTGTCAACGGCCAAGGCAGGCCCGCCTTGCCGGTCCTTCCCGTGGTCTGGCATCGAGCCGCGACCGCGGACTGGCCCTGCACCCTCATGGCTGAGATTCATAGGCGGAAAAGTCGGCCTCAGGGTGAGGCGGCCTGCCTCCCCCATCTCTTGATTCTTTTGCTGATGGCTCTTCAGGAAAATGCCGCATTGGTCCAGCCGGCCCCGGACCTCGCATTGGCCAATATTCGCGCCGTCACCGATTGGCTCCGGCAGCAGCCCCATCCACTGCCAAGCCTGGACGTGGTGGCCGCGCGGGCCGGATGGTCTGCGAGTCATCTGCGGGCGGAGTTCCGTCGCTGCCACGGATTCAGCCTTGGATACCATGCCCGGATGTTGCGGCTGCGCGAAGCCGCCCGCCTGCTGTGTCAATCCAATCTCCCGATCAAAGAAATTGCCATCCGGGTTGGATACGGAGACGTCGTCGCCTTCCACCGCGCCTTCACCAATCTCCACGGAGAAACCCCGGCAAGGCACCGATCAAAAGCACCTCGCGTGATCTGATAGGTTTCCACGGGGTGCGGCTTTTTCTCCACGGGCAGGAAGAAATTGCCGCCACAGCGCTTTCTACTGCCTGCTCGAGGAACGCTGGGACTTGGTTGAAATTTTGTTGAGCTGAGACCAGACAGATGCTGCCAGTCCAAGCCACAGGCTTCTTGTGTGCCCCAATTATTTCGGCTGCCCGAGCCAGGCCAGGGTGTTTCGGTGGGCGACGGCATCCCGCACCGCGGGATCAAGCGAGTTAAGAACCTCGACTTCGCGGTTGTAACTGCTTACCAGTTGAAGGTTGTCATCCTCGTAGGAATAAAAAGGCGCGTCACTTCCCCAGATGAGTTTGTCCGGGAATGCGGATGCGAGGTCAGCAAGCACGGTCTCTGGCGAGCTGTAGTCGCTTGGAAACAGCTCCTTCTTTACTGCGACGTTGGCAAGTCCCTGGATCACCGACTGGCAGTGAATCACGTGGGCCGAGCAATCGAACCACGTGTTCGGAAGGGCGGCGACCCGGCGCAGGCTTTCATCGTGGAACCGGCAGGAGTGCGCCAGCACAAACCGGATGTTCGGGCGGGCCTCCGCAACGCGCAAAATATCGGCGCATTGCGACCATGCGTCGGAAGGGCTGATGCTCGAATGGATCAAAAAGGGAAGGTTCCTTTCCTCGGCAAAATCCAGCATGCAGCGTGCTTTTGCCAAAAGGGATGTGATCGGAGACTGAATCACCGTCGCCTGAATCTTAATACCATGCACCCGATGGGTCTTCGTGAGATCCTCCCAATCCCGGACCTGGGCGGAGGCATGCCGCCCGGGGTCGGCAATCAGAAAAGGCCGAAACCGCTCGCGCAGGGGGGCTTTCATTCTTCGCAATTCGTTTAGCAGCCGGTTGTTCTCAAAGCGATAGGGGATCGAGTCCCCCTCGTGCGAGATTTCGATCCGGGCTTGCCTTAGTGCCGCCTGGTCCAGTGCCATGTAGCTCACGAAGGGAAAAACAACCCAGGAATCCACTCCGGAATCCTTGGCCTCGCCCAGCAAACGTTCGAAATCCAGACAATATGGGAACCAACCCTTCAAGTAAAAAAGCGGTTCGACACCGATGTGAACGTGATTGTCGATGGTCATGGGATTGCGATGGTTTGCTGTAATTTTGCGGATTCGAGTGCAGCGGTGAACAGCTGGTGGCTGAGGTGGGCATCGTCGGGCGTGGCACATCCGGCGAACTTGGAAGGAGGGGATCCCGCTGCCAACTCGTGGATGAAGGCGGCCCACATTTGGAGGATGGAGTCGGTGAACCCAAACTCGAAGTTCGGCCCGGTGATTGTTTTGAAAGCGGTGGTGTATCCCGTCTCAATGGATCGGTAGGATTGTTCACCCCCGGTGTATTCGAGCACCTGCAACACGTTCGGGTTGGTGCTGGACCAGCGTGCGCAAGCTTTGGTCCCGAGCACTTCGGCGTACCACGTGTCTTTCTGCCCGGGCGCAATTCTTTGAGTTTTCAGGACCCAGGGAAAAATGGTACCGTCTTCAGGGTCGCGGGTTTCGCAGAGCAAGGTGGCGTTATCCCACGTGTGACAGGGAGCCATGCCCCCTTTGCCGTCAGGACGCTCCGGGATGATGTTCGAGAGGATGGCGCGGACGTTGATGGCTCGCCAGCCGGCGCGGAACGGCACGTGGCAGGCGTGCATTCCGAGATCTCCCATCACGCCGTACTCACCGTTGAACTCGATCATCCGTTTCCAGTTGATGGGTTTGTCCGGGTCGAGATCGCTCGAATGCAAAAATCCCGTGTTGGCTTCGATGATTTGTCCGAAAGCGCGATCCACGATCATTTTCCCCATCCGTTGCATGGCGGGGAAAAACGGGAACTGCGAGGAGCACCGGACGAAAGAAGCCGGGGTTTCCTGAATGGCCCGGAGGATCGCGGTGTTGGCCGGAAGATCGATGCCGAACGGTTTTTCTCCCATCAGATGTTTTCCCGAGCGGATGGTGGCACCGTAAATTTCCTGGTGGAGATTGTGCGGGACCGCGGCGTACACGGCCTCGACCTCTTCGAGGGCGAGCAGTTCGCGATAGTCCGACACGTAGTGCTTGATGGACGGGAAATGGGTGCGAAACCATTCGAGGCCGGCGGGGTTCTGGTCGCAAACGCCCATGATCTCCGGGCGGGCTGGGGAGTCGTTCAAGTGGCACCAGCGGGCAGTCGCACTGGCGAATTCGCGGGCCATGAGGCCCGCACCGATAATTCCGAAACGGATGGTTTTCATAAGGTTTGTTTGTTGTGGTGAATTCTACTGGTCGAGGGTTTTAAGGGTGATCGCCGCGAGTGCAGATCGCCGCCGCCACGCGGGTGACGGCGATATCCATCGCGGCGGCGCGGATGGGCTGGTTGTTTTCCATGGTGGACTGGTGGGAGGGTGCCCTTACGCGTAGCCGTGTTCTTTCTCAACCTCTGCGATGGATTCCTCGATCAGGTCGAGGCCTTTGATCAGGGTTTTTTCATCCATCACAATGGGCGGGCTCATCCGCAGGATATGCCCGGCCGGGATCCAGGCGAGGCCCTTGGCAAAAGCTTTTTGGTAAACCTGTGCCCCGGCCTTGTCGAAGGGTTCCTTAGTGGCCCTGTCCTTGACCAACTCGATGCCCATGAGGCAGCCCTTGGCACGCACATGACCAATGATCGGGTGGCGTTCCTGCATTTCAAGCATCCGCTTGAGCGCAACTTTGCCAAGGTGCTCGGCCCATTCCAGAAGGTTCTCCTCCTGAATCACTTTGGTGGAAACGAGCGCAGCCGCGCAGGCCATCGGATTTCCCCCGTAGCTGCTCGATGCCGAGATGGCTTCGAAGCTCTCCTTGTAGGCATCGCGAACCGCCACGCATGTGACAGGGAAACCGTTTCCGAAGCCCTTGCCAATTGTGACAATGTCGGGAACGACATTCCAGTGGTCCATGCACAGCCATTTGCCGGTGCGCCCCCAGCTCGTGAGGACTTCATCAATCATAAGCAACAACCCGCGCTCATCACAGAACTTGCGAAGCTTGGGGAAAAAATCGTCCGGTGGCATCACCGATCCACCCCAGCCCTGGATTGGTTCGAGCACAAACCCTGCAACATCACCCACGGTCGCCTTGTCGAGGTATTCGTGGTAGAAGGCCAGATACGCGTCGGTGTCGATGGTGCCGTCGGCTTTGGTCCATATCGGCCGGTACACATCCGGCCGGGGCACCATGTGTGCCCCAGGAGCACGCACGCGGCCATACACATGGGACCGGATGTGACCCAGGGAAACCGCCCCATACGTTTTTCCATGGTAGTCGTAAAAACAGGAGATCATCTCGTTCTTTCCGGTGGCAGCGCGAAGCACCCGCATGCCGGCTTCGACTGCCGTGGTCCCGGAGTCATAGAGCTGGAAGCCGGAGAGATCACCGGGCAGAACTTCCACAAGCTTCTCCATCAACTCGGTCTTGACCGGCGTTGTGAAGTCGTGCGCGTTCATCAACTTGTGGGCCGCGTTGGCGATTGCTTCACTGATCTTCGGGTGACAGTGCCCGAGAGTGGTAACATAAATGCCGGAGGAAAAATCGATGTATTCGTTTCCATCCACATCACGCAAGATACAGGCCTCCCCGGATTCGAAAGAAACCGGGAAAAGCTTCACCTGACCGCTCAGACCCTTGAAATGCTTGGTGCAACGGTCATGCCAGTGCTTCGATTTGGGGCCCGGCGCGGGGACCGGCATGTTTGGATATTTGGCGAGGTCGATTTTCCCCCACTCGAGGGAATTGAATGCTGTGTTTGTGTTCATTGGTTTTTGTGTTTGAGAGGGGTTTGGCGTCCGGAGTCCCGGCTGGTGATGATCACGCGGCCCGCCAATTTCCGGGCGAGGCGCAAATGAGATGGTGAGATTCCAGAGTCGGTCACCAGAATGTCGAAATCAGAGAGCATGCCGTTTTTTACGAGCGCGGTCTGGCCGAATTTGGAGCTGTCAGCCAGCAGGCACCGCTTCGCCGCTTTCGCGCGCATCTTGCGGTCGGCCTGCGCGAGTTGAAGGTCTACGTTGAAAATACTCCCGTCCTCCCCGACCGCTTCCGCGCCTTGAAAAACCCAGTCCGCCGAAAAGAGGTCCAAAGAGTGCTCGGTTACGGGTCCCGTCAAATCGGGGCTTCCGCGGTGAATCACTCCTCCGAGCAGGATGACGTGCAGATTTTCGGAAAACTGGAGTTCGGATGCCACTGCCAGGCTGGGGGTGATCACCGTGAGGCTTTCAAGGTCTTTGAGACGGGTCGCCAGTTGGAGTGTTGTGGTGCCGGTATCCAGGATGATCCGCTGTCCCGCCTGAACCAAAGCCCTCGCAGCCGAGGCGATAGCCGCCTTTTCCTTCCAACGTTCCCGCTGTCTCCGGAGGTAGTTGAACTCGAATACCATTCGCTCAGCCACCACCGCTCCCCCATGCGTGCGACGCACATCCGTGTTCATCTCCATCCGCGCCAGGTCCCTCCGGACGGTCATTTCACTCACTTCAAGCTCTTCGGCCATGTGTGAGATGGAGACCGATGCCGACTTGGCAAGAGCGCGGCGGATGTATTGTTCGCGCGCTGATGCGGAGGGTCGGTTCCTGCGGCTTTCGCTCTTCATCGAAAAAAGAAGAATGTTATAGATTGTTGCTTTCTGCAATAACAAACAGTATTAAACATTACATCAGCTTTCCCTTCAGGTAGAAACAAACGAAAAACAATCCCGTTCCCATGAGTCTCCCCAATCCGTCCCGCCCGCCATCGATTTACGATTCCCCTGTATTCGACATAGCCAACGCGCAGTACCAACGGGCCTGTGAATGGCTGGAGGTGCCGCAGGACGCCAGGGAGCGAACGCGTTTGCCGAAGCGCACACTGGTTGTGCAATGTCCCGTTCGCATGGACGACGGACAGGTACGCGCCTTCGAAGGATACCGGGTGCAGCATCACCTGGCCCTCGGGCCCACAAAGGGGGGAGTTCGTTTTCATCCGGATGTCACGATCGGGGAAACTGCGGCTTTGGCGATGTGGATGAGCTGGAAGTGTGCGCTTGCTGGGCTGCCTTACGGCGGAGCAAAGGGCGGGGTGGCTTGCGATCCCCACTCGATGAGCGAGGGGGAGGTCGAGCGACTGGTGCGCCGCTACACCCAGGAATTGATTTCGTTCATTGGCCCGGAAACCGACATTCCTGCGCCGGATATCGGCACAAACGAAAAGCACATGGGTTGGATGATGGACACCTATAGCATCGCAGTCGGTCACGGCACTCCGGGAGTGGTGACCGGCAAGCCGGTGATTCTCGGAGGAACCGTCGGGCGGCGGGAGGCCACCGGACGTGGCGTGGCATTTCTGATCAACCGGGTTATGGACATGCTGAAAATCCGGGCCGACGGTGCGACGGCGGCGATCCAGGGGTTCGGCAACGTGGGATCCTACGCGGCAACGACCCTTTCCTCGTCAGGCGTGAAAGTCATTGCGGTGACCGACCATACTGGCGGCCTGCACGACCCGAAGGGAATCGATGTCAGGGCGCTCCAGACCCATGTCGCCTCAACGGGCCGTATTGCCGGGTTTGCAGGGGGTGATTCGATCACGAATGAGGAAATGTTCCAGCTGGAGTGCGATGTTCTGGTTCCTGCGGCGCTTGAGGCGCAGATCACCGGGAAGAATGCCGGAAAACTCCGTTGCCGGATTCTGGCCGAGGCCGCCAACGGCCCCACGACGGAATGCGGGGACAATGTGCTTCGTGAATCCGATATTTTTCTTATTCCGGACGTTCTTTGCAACGCAGGCGGTGTTTCCGTTTCCTACTTTGAGTGGGTGCAGAACACGCAGAACTTTTCATGGACAGAAATCGAAGTGAACGACCGGCTTTACAGGATCCTTGAAAAAGCCTTTCAGGATGTGCTTGGCTTCGGAAAACGCAACAATCTCTGGATGCGTGATGCTGCGCTGGCAATCGGCGTACGCAAAGTCATCGACGCCAAGCGGGCGCGCGGTCTCTTTCCCTAATCCGGCGGGAGCCGGTGCCAAGGGCGGGGGTGTGGGCAAGGGGATCCGGTGGGAAACGGTCTCCCCCCGCGGCCGGATTAGAAAATTTTGCTGCGCAAAATGGAGCAGAACAAAGACCGGGCGACGGTCTCCATGGATGCATAGGGTAAAATACAGAAGGGGATGCAGACGGTGCAGAAAAGGAGGTCGAGGCTCCCGCTTATTTTGCGAAGCAAAATTTTTCTAATCCGGCGGCGACAGAGGTTGTTTCTAACCGGGTCTCCTTGCCAACAAGCCAACCCTTGGCACCGGCTCGCGCCGGA
>Ga0247840_10005725_pt1 | contig 18451 bp, 18 predicted proteins | sample LaCruzMarch2015__FD_192404 | JGI IMG/M metagenome (GOLD analysis project Ga0247840, IMG submission 192404) | Freshwater microbial communities from meromictic Lake La Cruz, Castile-La Mancha, Spain - LaCruzMarch2015_17m | ecosystem: Environmental > Aquatic > Freshwater > Lake | place: Spain... | reverse complement strand
GGCGGGTATGAGGAGATCCGCCAGGTCATCGGCGGGCGCCCCGTCCCGCGCCGTGATGGTCCCCAGTGCCGTATAGCCCTCGCCGCTGACCGCCAGACGCCGGCCCCGGTAGAAGGCGGCGCGGGCGGTCATCTGATTCAGGGTCAGGGTCCCGGTCTTGTCCGAACAGATTACGCTGGTGCAGCCCAGGGTCTCCACCGCGGCCAGGCGCTTGACGATCGCCCGCTGCCCGGCCATGCGCTGCATCCCCAGGGCCAGGGTCACCGTGACCACGGCCGGCAGCCCCTCCGGAATGGCGGCCACCGCCAGTGCGATGGAGGTAAGCAGGGTCTCCATCCAGGGCTGGCCGCGCAGCAGCCCCAGGATCAATATCAACGCGACGACGACCCCGGCGATCAGCGCCAGGCGGCGACCCAGGCCGTCGAGTTGGACCTGTAAGGGTGTCGGACCCGGCTCGACCTCCAGCATACCGGTCAGGCGGCCCATCTCGGTCGCCATGCCGGTGGCGGTGACCAGGAGCTCCAGCCGCCCGCGGGTGACCACCGTGTTCATATAGGCCATGTTGAGCCGCTCGGCGAGCGGCCCCACGGCCTGGACCCTGGCCTGGGCGTCCTTGGCCACCGGCTGGGACTCCCCGGTCAGCGTCGACTCGTCGATCTCCCCATTGTGGGCGACGAGCAGTCGTCCGTCGGCGGGTATCCGGTCGCCGGCCTCCAGCAGGACCAGGTCCCCGGGGACCAGAGTGGCGGCGGCCACCTCATGAACGCCGCCGTCGCGCCGCACCCGGGCACTGGGGGCGAGCATCTTTTTCAGCGCCGCCAGGGTGGCCTCGGCCCGGTGCTCCTGCCAGAACCCGAGCAGGGCGTTCAGGACCACGACCACCAGGATCACCACCGCATCCTTGACGTCGCCGACGGACCCGGCCAGCACCGCGGCGCCCAGAAGCACCAGGATCAGGAGACCTTTGAACTGGTCGGCGAGCAGCAGCCACTTGGACCGCGGCGGCCGTTCCGCCAGGCGGTTCTCCCCGTGGCGGGCAAGTCGCTCGCCGACCTGGGCCCCGGTCAGGCCGGTGGCCGGGTCGACCCCCAGGGTGCGCGCGACCTCGGCACCGTCCCGGGTGTGCCAGGCGTTGTCGTCCGGGCTCATCGGCCGTTCCCCGCTCATCGAGGTTCCTGCGACGCGCGCGCGGTCTGCTGCCTGGTGCCCGCGGCGATGCGGTCCATGATGACGAACAGCAGATGGTTCTCGAGGTGCATAAGCCGGCGCTCCGAACGATGGTGGCGGACCAGCCGCCCCATCCGGCGGTTGCCCGGGCAACCGCCGATCCGGTACCAGCGGCTCGGTCTACGCGCGAGGAAAGTGGGGGCTGGACCCGGGCGACTCAATCCGGGGCCGATCGGAGACCTTTGCGCCGTGGCGCTTTTCGCGGGCGCCGCCGGGCGAGAGCGGCTTCAGGCGGGCCTGACGCGCCGGCGAGCGAGGTGACCGTGAAAGTCGCGCAGGGACGCTGTGGGAGCGGCTTCAGCCGCGACGAGGCGTCGCGGGTTACCGCCTCTGCGTCTCTGCGCCTCTGCGTGAGACCTCTTAAAGAATCTCACGCAGAGACGCAGAGAAGAATCGCGTCAGTCGGGTTATCGTGACAACCCTACTCCGGACGGGGCGAATGCCCCGTCCCGCCGCGGGACTACGGTCTTAGCGTCGTTGTCGTTGTCGTTGTCGTTGTCGTTGTCGTTGTCGTTGTCGTTGTCGTTGTCGTTGTCGTTGTCGTTGTCGTTGTCGAGATTATCGTAGCGCCCAGGATTCTCTCGCAAGCCGATTTACAGCGCTTCTCCGATTACGATTACGACAACGACAACGACAACGACGGTGTTTAGCTGGCTCTTGGCTCTTTTCTGGACCTCAGAGCCACCCCTTGCGCTTGAAATAGGCAATCGGCAGTACGGCGGAGATCACCATAAGCAACACCGAAAACGGGTAGCCGTATTCCCAGTTGAGTTCCGGCATGTGCTGATAGTTCATCCCGTAGATGCTGGCGATGAGGGTCGGCGGCAGGAAGGCGGTGGCGGCGACCGAGAAGATCTTGATGATCTTGTTCTGCTCGATGTTGATGAAGCCCTGGGCCGCCTGGAGCAGGAAGGTCACCTTCTCGAACAGATAGTTGTTGTGGGGCAGCAGGGCGTCGATCTCGGAGAGGAGGTATTTGAGCCGCTTGGCGCAGGGCTTGGACGCCTGGGCGCTGCGCCACACGAAGGCGATGTCGCGCCGCGCGTCCATCAGACAAAGGCGGACCTTGCCGTTCAGGTTCTCGTGACGCGCCAGGCGCTCGAGCGACTGCTCCAGGTCCGCGTCCGGATCCTCCAGGACGTGGAAGCTGGTCTGCTCCAGGTCCCGATAGAGTTCCTGCAGGGTGTCGCCCAAGTCCTGCACGGCGGTCTCGAAGAGCCCGGCCAGGAGCCCGGCGGGCTCGCCCAGCAGGTCCGGCCGACGCCGCACCCGGATGCGCATCAGGCGGATCGCGGGCACGTCGCGGTCGTGGATGGTGATCAGCCGCTCCCGGGTGCAGACGACGTTGACACTGGTGTTCTCCGGGCGGCCCTCCACCCGGTGCAGGAACAGGGTGGAGAGGTGGATGCCCTGGTCGTCCATGAAGGTCTGGGTACTGGCCTCGATCTCGTCGGCGTCGTCGTCCTCCGGCAGTTGGTGGGGGACAAAGGAGCGGATCAGGGCGTACTCGTCCTCGGTGGGCTCGGCCGCATCGATCCAGGCCGCCTCCAGCAGGCGCTCCGGGTCCTCGATCAATTCGGTCGTGTGGTCTTGGATTCTGTAGGCATACAGCACTGGGCTCTCCCACCGTGATCGCGCAAGGCCCCGCGGTCCGGGGGGCCGCGGTCCATATCGAGTTCGGGTCCGCGCGACGCGCCCGCCGGCGCACCCGTGACCTGGGCGCGACGGCGCCCCTACATGGGCGGCATCTTACACAGAGCTTGGGCGGGGCGTCCGGCTGGTTGGATTAAATCCCGTTCACTGTCTTGCGGCATTCCCGGGCGCCGCCTATCATGCAGCATGAAAGTAGCTTTTTCATGGAAATGCACATGCTCAAGATGGTAGGTACCAGCGGCCAGATCTCGCTGGGCAAGCAGTATGGCGGGCGCTATTTCGAGATGCAGATCCAGGCCGACGGCGGCATCCTCCTCAAGCCCGTGCGGGTAATTCCCGAGGCGGATGCCTGGCTGTATACACCGGAAATGCGCGAGCGCCTGGCTCAGGCCGCCGCCTGGATGGCCGAGCACCCCCCGTGTGAGACCGACCTGGAGCAACTCGCGGCACGGGTGGAAGGCGGGGAATGACCGCCCGGGTCCTGCTGGACCTCAACCTGCCCGCCTTTCAGGACGACCTGTTGGCGCTCGAGGTCACGCAGATCCGGCTGATCCTCAAGACCCTGCGCAAGGTGCGCGCCCTGGACTGGGCGGCGGCCGATCGCGACCCGGGGCTCAAGTGGGAGCAGATCAAGGGCGAGCCGGGCCTCTTCACCATCCGGCTGTCCCGCGCCTGTCGGGCAGTCGTGGTGCGGGAGGGCGATGCCATGCGCTTCGTGGCCGTGCATGCCGACCATGACCAGACCTATGGCAGAAAGTGATACCGCCCGTGGGAGCGCCGTCCCGGAGCGATCTCCGGCGTGTAAGACGGCCGCGAGGTCACATCGCGGCGGGACGCCGCTCGCACGGGACCGGGCTGGAGTCCAAGGCTTCAGCCTTGGGGTGGGGCAAGGCTGAAGCCTTGGACTCCGGGGTCTTCAAGCGCGGCGGGGCGTCGCTCAGCGCCGGCGCCGGGCGGCCCGGCGCGCGCCCAACCCGGCCAGACCGATGGCAAGGAGCGCCAGGGTGGCCGGCTCGGGGACCACCCCGTCGTCAGCCAGGATGCGCATTTGTTGAGGGGTGGTCATGGAATTCGAGAACCAGAAGCTGCCCAAGTAATTCATATTACGGGCCGAGGGGAAGCCGGTCCCGGAGGTGGAGTTGGTATAGTCCCAGTAAACTTCGCCGCTCGCTTGACCGCCGCTAGTGAGTACGAGAAAGTAGTTGGTCGAGGGCGTCAGGGTGATGCTCAGCTTGGGGATGTTGTATAGCGCAGAGGTAGTGCCGAGCAACGAGGCCGCGATCGTGGCGACGTCCGCCACCTTCGCACCAGGCGTACCGCCGCTGCCCGAGTTGTTGAAAATGGAAACGAGCAAGTCCCCGACCGCGTCGTCGGCACGGGATAGCGGCAGGGCCACGTCGGTGAGCATGAAGGCCGAGCCCGTGGTTGAGAACCCCTGTGCACGAGAGGAAAAATAATCACTGGCAATGGACATCCGGCCGTCGGTGGTTTGACTGAGATTGTCAGACAGCGTGATGAGCGCGGCGGGGGCCAACCCCGGCAGGGTCAGGGCGAGGAGCAGGAGGCAGAGACGGGTTGATCGGTGCATGGCGATGGGCTTCAAAAGGTGTGGATGGGAATCGCGACAGTACCCCCCCCCGACTGACTGCCATACCCTTTGGTCAGCCGGCTTGTAAAGATTTGCATGCATCCGGACGCCGCAACGGCGCGCGGCGCACCCTCCCGGGATCGCCGACTTGCAGTCGGCGCCACCCCCGGGTTGATCCCGGACCTCAAAGGGGCCGCCGCCCCCGCGCAGCGTCGCCGAGTGCAACTCGGCGATCCCAGGTGGCCGGCGCTCACCGGCAGCGCGCGGCCCAAGCCGGCAGTGCTTTGTGCTAGGCTCAGCGCCGACCCCTGCCCACCCACCTGCCGCGAGGGTGAACCCATGGCCGCCACCGCCGACCGACTGTCAATCCCGCCCGCTCCCCAGGCGCCCCCCCCGACGACCTATCCGGACCCTGGTCTGATCGACCAGCGCGTCCGGCTCACCGGCGTTGCCTGGGGCGACTACCAGCGCCTCCTCGACCTGCGCGGCGAGCGGGCCGTGCCGCGGCTGACCTATCTCGCGGGGGAATTGGAACTGATGTCGCCGTGCCTCTACCACGAGGAGTCGAAGACCCGTCTGGGACGCCTGATCGAGTTCTACAGTGAACTCACCGGCATCCCCGTGGAAGGCTTCGGCTCCTGGACCCTGCACAATGAGGAACAGGAACGCGGCGCCGAGGCCGACGAGTGCTATGTCATGGGTCCCCTGTCCGATACCCCGACCTTGCCGGACTTCGCCATCGAGGTGGTCTGGACCCGCGGCGGGATCGACAAGCTCGAAGTCTACCGGGGGCTCGGGGTGCCGGAGGTCTGGGTCTGGCAGGAGGGGCGGCTGCGGTTCTTCAACCTGGGGGAGGATGGCTATCGGTCCGCGGTCCGCAGCCGCTTTCTGCCGGCCCTGGACCCGCGGCTGATCGAGGACTGCATGGCCGCCGCCAGTCAGAACGAGGCCCTGGCCGCGCTGCGTGCGCGCCTGGCTACCTGAACAGGAGCCGGGGCGTCCCGCCCCGGGGGGCGCGGGGGCGGGACGCCCCGGCTCCTTTACGCGAGCGCCCAAGACATCCCCCAGGAAGTGCGTATGACCGATCCCGCCCCACCCAAGCACTGGTACCAGGACTGGCGCGGACTGCGCGACCGGCTGCTGCACCCGCACGTGGAAGACGCGGCCCTGGCGGCGGCCCTGCACCGCGCCCGAGAACACCAACCCCTGCCGGTGATCTGGCTACTCGGCAAGGCGCAGGCCGGCAAGACCTCTATCATCCGCGCCCTGACCGGGAGCCCGCACGCCGAGATCGGCAACGGCTTTCGGCCCTGCACCCGTACCGCCCGCTTCTACGACTTTCCGGTCGAGGCCCCGGTGGTGCGCTTCCTCGATACCCGCGGCCTGGGCGAGGTCGCCTATGACCCGGCGGAGGACATCCGCTACTGCGAGTCCCAGGCGCACCTGGTGCTGGGGGTCATGAAGGCGACGGACCTGACGCAGGAGTCGGTCTTCGCGGTCCTGCGGGCGGTGCGCCGCCGCCACCCGGGCTGGCCGGTCCTGATCGCCCAAACCGGCCTTCACGAGGGCTATGCGCCGAACGCCGGGCACGCCCTGCCCTACCCCTACGACCAGGAGCCCTGGCCGTCTTCACTCCCCGCGAGCCTTATCCGCGCCCTGCTCGCCCAGCGCGCGGCCCTGGGCGACCTGTCCGGGGCGGCGCCGCTCTGGGTCCCGGTGGACCTGACGCTGCCGCAGGACGATCTCACCCCCGCCGACTACGGGCTCGCGGCCCTGTGGGCGGCCATCGGCGAGGTCTCGACCCTGGGGCTTCAGGAGCGCCTGTGCGCCGACCCCGGGGTGCGCGACGCCTTCGCCCGCGCCGCCCACCCCCACATCGTCGGCCATGCCCTGGCGGCGGCCGCGCTCGGCGCTCTGCCGCTGGTGGACCTGGTGGGCGTGCCGGCGGTGCAGGCCAAGCTGCTGCACAGCCTGGCCGCCATCTATGGCCAGGGCTGGAGCGGGCGCCAGGTGTCCGAATTCCTGGGTTTTCTGGGGCTGGGGGTGGGGGTGAGCTATCTGGCCCGCCTGCTGGGCCGCGAGTTGGTCAAGCTGGTTCCCTATCTCGGCCAGACCCTGGGTGCCCTCTGGGGGGCGAGCGCGAGCGGGGCAACCACCTTTGCCCTGGGCAAGGCCGCCTGCTACTACTTCGGCCGCCGCCGTCTGGGTGAACGCATTGACCCGGCGGCCCTGCGGCGGGTCTATACCGAGGCCCTGGTGACCGGCACCAGGCTACTCGGTCACGACACCGGGCGCGGCGACGCAGAAACGATAGGAAGAGATTCGTCCGCAAATGAACGCAAATGAACGCAAATCAAGAGAAATGGTTCATTACTCGGGCCGGACGGGGTGAATATCCCGTCCGGCTCGCGAGTTAAACAATTCCATTATGGACTGCCTATCGCGCCATTTTCGTTGTCGTTGTCGTTGTCGTTGTCGTTTTCGCAATCGAGGTTATCGTAGCGCCCCGGATTCTCTCGCACTCCAAAGTGCATCGCTTTTCCGATTACGATTACGACAACGACAACGATTGCGTTTAACGTGATCTTGACTCGTTACCAATAGGACAAACGACGTGTTCAACCGCATCGACCGTCTGCGCCTCATCGCCCTGCTGCTGTGGACCCTGCCGGTGGCCGCGCTGCTGCCGCTCGGGCTCCTGTGGCTGTGGCAGTCCGGGAACCTCCCTTGGTGGCTGGCGGCGCTGCTCGGGTGCAGCGCCGCCGGCTACGCCTTCCAGTTCTGGCTGCGCCGCCGGGACCGGCGGCTGCTGGCCGGCGCAGCAACCACCCCCGATGCCCAGTGGCCGCCGCGCTCCAAAGCCGCCTGGGACGCCATCGAGGCCATGGCGGAGGGGGTCCGGCCGGTGGACTGGCCGCTCGCCGACGGCCCCCGACTCGCGACCCTCGGGCGCGACGCGCTGGAGCAGGTGGCGCGCGTCTATCACCCGCAGGTCGAGCGGCCCCTGCTGGAGCTGACCCTGCCCCACGCACTCCTGATCATCGAGCGTGCCTGCCGGGACCTGCGCACCGAGGTCACCGGTCAGATCCCCATGAGCCACCGCCTGACCCTGGGCGATCTGGCGCGCGCCTACCGCTGGAAGGCGACCGCGGAGCACCTGCTCGACCTCTACCGGGCCGGTCGGCTGGTCTTCAATCCGGCCGGCGCCCTGTTGAGCGAGGCCTGGGAACGGCTGCGCCGCCAGTCGTTCAATGCCGCCTGGACCGACCTGCACCGCTGGCTGCTCCAGGAGTACGTGCGCAAGGTCGGCTACTACGCCATCGAACTCTACAGCGGACGCCTGACCCTCACCGAGGCCGCGCCCGCCGCCGTCACCCCGGCCTCCCGGGAGGACCTGACGCAGGCCGAAGCCGACGCCGCCGCCCGTGCCGATGAGCCCCTGCGCATCCTGGTCATGGGTCGGGCCAATGCCGGCAAGTCGAGCCTGATCAATGCACTCTTCGGCCGCCTGACGGCCCCGGCGGACGTGGTGCCGGACCCGGCGGCCGGCGTCACCCCCTATCGCCTGGAGCGCGCCGGGCTCACCGCCGCCCTGGTCTTCGACACCCCGGGCTGCGACACGCCGGACCTGACCCCCAAGGCGCAGGAGCGCCTGGCGGGCACCGCCGACCTGGTGCTCTGGGTCACCGCCGCCCAGCGCCCGGACCGCCAGGACGAGCGCGCGACCCTGGACCGATTGCGCGCCCACTGGGCCGCCCGGCCGGACCACCACCCGCCGCCGCTGCTGGTCGCGGTCAGCCACATCGACCTGCTGCGCCCGCCCCGCGAGTGGGAGCCGCCCTATGACCTGGTCAATCCCCAAGGCGCCAAGGCGGCCAACATCCGCGCCGCGGTAGAGGCCGCGGCAACGGATCTGGCCGTGCCGGCGGCCGACGCCATCCCCGTCTGCCTGGCCGCCGGCCGCGTCTACAATGTCGCGGACAGCCTCTGGGCCGCCCTGCTCGAGCGCCAGGACCAGGCGAACCGGGTGCGCCTCCTGCGCTGCCTCGACGAGCACAAACGCGCGGAGGACTGGGCCCTGCTGCGCCGCCAACTGGCCGGCGCGGGGCGCTTCCTGGCGCGGCTGCCGGGGCGGTTGCTGCCTTGATCCCGTAAGGTCCGCTGCGCGGACCAAGGCCCCTGCCGCCCGCGCGGCGGCCGGGACTAGGATTAAATCAAGGCGCACTCACCGACCGCGTCGCCTCCGCCTGGAGTCCAAGGCTTCAGCCTTGGCGCGCTCCAAGGCTGAAGCCTTGGACTCCAGGCGCTTGGGCTGCGGCGCTCAACGTAATGGCAGTGACGCTGGAGGGTGGGAGGCAGCCGCGCCGGCCCCTGGACCGCGCGAACCGCCGCGTACCAACGTACTAACGTACCAACGTACTTTCTTCCTGGACCACCCGCTGCGGGTCGTCCATCGCCCCGGCCAGGTCGCGCAGCGTCATGTCCCCCAGGGCCGCGGCCATGGCCTCATCGAGCCGTTGTTCGACCGCGGCGATCCCCCGATCCGGGGCCGTGCCGTGGCAGCCGTTCTCGCGCTCCTCGAAGCAGCGCACGGCATCGAGCAGTGACTTGATCCGGATGGCCTCGGGGGCCCGGGCCGGGACAAAGCAGGGCGGATCGGCCGCGGTGCGCAGCAGGAACCCCTCCTGCTCCAGGATGGTGAGGATACGCGCGGTGTTGCTGTTGGGGATACCGAGCCTGGTGGAGAGCGATTCGCTGGTCCAGGCGGCGGTGCCGGCCTCGTAGTTGCGGGCGCAATGGCCCGCCACCAGCAGGGCCAGACGCTCACGCAGCCGGTTGCTCAGGCGCAGGTCGCGCACCCGGCTCAGGAGATATTCCGGGTGCTGGTGATAGAATGCGACACTGGCACCGGTCAGCACGATGAGCCAGGCGATATAGAGCCACAGCATGAACAGGATCAGGATCGCGAGGCCGGAATAGATGGCGGTGTACTGGGTGGAACTGGCCATGAAGTGGCGGAACGACCAGCCCACCGCCTCCCACAGCACCCCGGCCACCAGGGCGCCGAGCAGGGCCGAGCGGAAGCGCACCCGCGCATTCGGCACAAAGACATAGAGAAAGGTGAAGGTAAAGACGATCAGCAGGAAGGGGACCAGACTGCCGCCCGCGTCGATCAGGGTGCCCATGGGCTCGACCGCCAGGAGGGACTCCATCACGGCGGTACCGCGCACCGAGGAGGAAAGCCCCACGGCGGTGAAAAACAGCACCGGGCCGATCAGGAGCACACTCAGATACTGGCTGATCCGCTGGGCCAGGGGCCTGGTCTCGGTCACCCGCCAGGTGTCGTTGAAGACCTGCTCGATCTTCTGGATCATCGAGATGACGGTATAGATCAGCACCGCCAACCCCACCGAGCCCAGGACCCCCACCTGCATCTTGTCCACGAAGCCCAGGATGATCTGCGCCACCTCCGCGGCCTGATCGCCGAGCGGCTCCAGCGCATGCAGCAGCAGCGGCTCCAGTGCATTGTGGGCACCGAAGCCCTTGAGCACGGAAAAGCTCACCGCCAGCAATGGGATCATCGACAGCAGCGTCGTATAGACCAGGCTCATCGCCTGGAGCGACAGATAGCCCGCGGTCGCATCCCGGTACAGGGCATAGATCAGGCGGGCGAGCCACACCAGGCGCACCTGCCACAGGGGCAGGCCGGCGAGCGGGGTGGACCAGACCAGGGTGTCCAGGCGCTCCCAGGGGGATCGGTCGGTTGGGTTCATGGGGGAAGCCTAGGCCGGACGGGACCTTGGGGTCAAGGCGGTTGCGTCGGGCGGGTGCGATCAGAACTGATGTAGTGACCGAGATCACGGGTACGCTGTCGTTGTCGTTGTCGTTGTCGTAGTCGTTGTCGTTGTCGTTGTCGAATAATCCGACCACGATTACGACAACGACAACGACAACGACGCCCGGTCCGTGAGGACGTCCGGTAGCGGTAGGGTACGCATCGCGTACCCAACTCCGGCGGTCGTGGCAGCTTGGCGGGTACGCGATGCATACCATACGAAATATACGTTAATACATCAGTTCTGATCGCACCCGCGGCGGCCTTCCTTTCGCCCAGTCGGGCGCCATCTTACCGCGAGCCGTCACCCCAGAATCCACAGAGGAACACAGATTTTCCTAAAATTCTCATGCGCTTATCGCTATTTTCACCATCACCCGCAAGGTGCGTCCCTGATCAAGCGTAAGTCAATGAATAATATGCGATAATCTATGTTCATCTGCAGGTAACTGCTTTTTCCAGGGTCGATGTTCTTCCCCCGCCGATGCGCCGACAACGTGGGGCTGACCCGTTCGACTCGCGAACGACGATCGCAAGCCGACCGACCCCGGGCCTTACTTTGCGTTCATTAGCGTTCATTTGCGGACAAATCTTCTTCTTGAACCGGAATCTACCATGCATATAAACCCGCGCCACCGCGCCCTGCCGATCCTCCTGGCGACCCTCCTCACCGCGTCCCTGACCGGGGTCCGCGCCGCCGAGGACCAGTCACTCACCCCCATCTCGGGTCAGCCCGCCGCCCCGGACTTCGACCTCAAGGACCCCGAAGGCCGCCCCCAGCGCCTGGCGGACTACCGCGGCAAGCCCGTGATCCTGAACTTCTGGGCCACCTGGTGCCCACCCTGCCGGGAGGAGATGCCCGCCATGCAGCGCGCCCACGAGCAAGTCGCCGCCGAGGGGATCGCTGTGATCGCGATCAATGTCGGGGAAGACGCGCAGACCATCGCCCAATTCCTGGAAGAGGAGCCGGTCGACTTCGCACTGCCGATGGACACCGACTCCAAGGTCGCCCAGCGTTACCATATGAAGGGCCTGCCGACCACCTACGTCATCGACGCCGAGGGCCGCCTGGCCTATCGCGCCACGGGCAGCCGGGAGTGGGATGATCCCAAACTGCTGGAGCAGGTGCGGGCCTTGAAGCAGCCGCCCGGCGCGCCGCCGACCGTCAGCACCGCGAACCCGGCGACCCCGTAGGGTCCGCTGTGCGGACCAAGCGCTGCCGACCGGCAGCGTCATCGCTCCAGTTGAAGATCGGCGGTGAATGCTTGAACTCGGAAGAACCGGTTTAGGAACTATTCACGAATAAGTTAAACCCGTCCCTGAGGCAATTCCATTAGGGATTGCTTTAAGCGCCGTTGTCGTTGTCGTTGTCGTTGTCGTTGTCGTAATCGAGGTTATCGTAGCGCCCTGGCTTGTCTCGCACCACAAATTGCATCGCTTCTTCGTTTACGATTGCGACAACGACAACGACAACGATTGTGTTGCGTTTAACTTGTTCTTGACTGGTTACTAAACGGCCGTGCCTTTCACCTTCTCCCCCATCGGCATCATCCGCTCACCCTACAGCGACAAGTTCGGGATCCCCCGCCAGCCGGGGTTGGTCACCGCCGCCTCGGCATATCTGGAACTGCTGCCGGACTTTGCCCGGGAGGAGGCGTTCAAGGGGATCGAGGGCTTTTCCCATGTCTGGCTGATCTTCGTCTTCCACGACGCCTGCCTCACCGCCGGCTGGCGACCCACGGTGCGCCCACCGCGCCTGGGCGGGCGGGAGCGGGTGGGCGTGTTCGCCAGCCGCGCGCCCTATCGACCCAACCCGATCGGAATCTCCGCCGTGGAGCACCTGGGGCTTGAGCGCGGCCCGAACGGGCTGCGGTTGCGTCTGCGCGGGGTGGACCTGTTGGACGGCACCCCGGTGTTGGATCTGAAGCCCTATGTCCCCTATGCCGACGCCCCGCCCGGGGTACGCTCGGGCTTCGCGGTGGACGGGGCGGCGGCGCACGCCTGGGCGGTGGCCTTCAGCCCGGCGGCGGCGGCCGGGGTGACCGCCGCCGATCCGGACGGCCGCCGCCAACTACGCCTGCTGATCGAACAGGTCCTGGCCCAGGACCCGCGCCCCGGCTATATGGATCGCTACCCGGGGCGCGCGGGCTTCGCCTTGCGGCTCTATGACCTGCGCGTGCACTGGCAGGTGCAGGGCCGCACGGCCCTGGTAACCGCGGTGGGACCCGCTGCTGCGTCGGATCGCGCAGCGCAGATCCCGATACCATTCGAGCGCAACCCTGAGCTTGAAGAATAGACAGGATTAACAGGATTTCTCAGGATTTACAGGATGTCTTGTTGATGCATGTCGCACCCTGACTGTTCCTGTTAATCCTGAAAAATCCTGTTAATCGTGTCTAATTTCTTCGATTAACTCTATCGCCGGACGGGCATCGGGAATTCCGCTTCGCGGTATCAGGTTCCGCTGTAGGCATAGGTCTCGAGGTTGAGGTCGTCGCGGGCGATCTGGATATAATTGCCCTGGATGAAGTCGGCCCGGCAGGTCCAGACCCGGGTGACGGTCTCCTGGTCCTCGATCCCGGCGGCGATCACCAGGGCGCTTTGGTCGTGGAGGTGGTGCACCAAGGCGGTGAGGTCGCCGATCACGCAGTGGGCCAGGGTGTGGAAGGAGAGCTTGACCATGGTCGCCCCCAGGCGCCCGACCAGCTCGACCTCCGAGGCGGAGTGGGTGACGTTGGCGATGCAGATGTGCACCCCGCCCTTCTGGAGGACCGCGAACAGGACCCGGGCGAACTCGAGCGCCCCGCGCACATCGCGCATCTGGAATTGGATCAGCGGCCGGCTGCGGATCAGATTACGCCGGATGAGCTGGTCCCGAAACCACGGCAGCCAGTCCGGCTGACGTACCGTCTCCATGGTCTGGTGGACGATGAGCCGCAGGTTCGGATGCCGGACCTGGTGGTCATGCAGGGTATCCAGGGCGTATTCCATCACCCAGCGGTCGACGGCCCCCATGAGTCCGGCGCGCTGGGCGACGGGGAAGAACTCGTTCGGGGGGATCAATTCCCCGTCCGGGGCGCGCAGGCGCAGTTGTGCCTCGTAGTGGACGACCGCCTCCTGGCCCAAGGGGACGATCGGCTGGAACAGCAGCACGAAGCCCTCGGACTTGAGCGCCCGGGTGATGAGGCCCTGGATCGACTCCTCGCCGCGCTGTTCCTGGGCCGCCCACAAGGCGACCCGGTCCCCGCCGTCCTGGCGGGCCTGGGTGCAGGCCTGGGCGGCGCGGGCGACCATGGTCAGGGCGTCCTCGGGGGGCGGGGTAAAAAACCCGATGCCGACGCTCGCGGTGGTCACGATCGCAGGCAGACCCAGGTCCGGTTTGGGCTCGGCGATGATGCGCCGCAGTTTCTCCCCCGCATCGACCAGGGCGACCCGGTCCTTGCGCCGCGCCAGCACGGCATAGGTGACGTCACCGAAGCGGGCGGCGACGTCGGTGCTGGCAAGGTGACGGCCGAACTGGCGCTCCAGGTGGGTCAGGAGTTTCTCAGTCCCGCTCAGGCCCAGCCGGTCCATGATCTGTTGCTGGGAGTCCAGTTCCACGAGCAGGAGCCCGATCCCCGGCCCGCGGCTGGCGTCGTCGCGCACGGCGTGCTCCAGGATCCGCATGAAGAAGTCCTTCTCCAGGACCCCGGTGCGGGTACCGCGCCGGGCGATGAAGGCGCGCCGCTCCCGCTGGGAGCGGATCATGCGGATGCGGTACTGGATCGCGGCGATCAGGTGGGCGCGCTGGATTGGCTTGGTGATGAAGTCGTCGCCGCCGACCAGCAGGGCGTCGAGGCGTTTGTCCGGGTCGCTCTCGTTGGAGACCATGAGAATAGGAGTGTCGAAGAACTCGTCGTGGTCGCGGATCATCGCGGTCAACTCGGCCCCGCTGGCCTCCGGCATATAGATGTCCATCAGGATCAGGTCCGGGCGGAACTCGCCCAGTGCCTCCAGTATCCGCAGCGGATCGCTCAGGCTGCGAACCTTCATCCCGGCATTGGTCAGCAACAGGGAGACATACATGGCCTGCGACTGCTCGTCCTCCACGATCAGGATGCGGTCGGGTTCGGGCTGGTCGCCGCGCTGCAGTGCAAGCACCCGGGCGGCCAACTCCGCGGGCTCCACCGGGGCCAGGAAGAAGCCCTTGGCCCCGGCCCGCACCGCCTGCAGGCGGGGCCCGAGACCCTCGACCTCGACCGTGCAGATCAGCAGCGGGGCAAGCTCCGGGGAGCCCAGCATTTCGGCCAGAAAGCCGCTCACGGCGGTGTCCGGCGGCACGATCGTGAGGTCCAGGATCAGCACGCCCGGCGGGGTGCGGCGGGCCGCGACGGCCAACTCCGCCGGGCGCTCGAAATAGTGCAGGTGCAGGTGTTGCTCCGCGAGCCGCCGCCCCAGCTCCTTGCGCAGGGAGGCGTCGCGCCCCAGGTAGAAGACGATGTTGCTGATCGGGTCCGGGCCGAATCGACTCATAGTGAGCTACTACGTGCGCTACTGCGGCACCCTCAGCACGTCCTTGATCTCTTCCAGACTCTCGGGGATGCGTCTGGCGATGACCTCGGCGGCCTCCTGGTTTGCCTCGGTGACGATCTGCGCGAGTTCCCGCATCTGCCTGACCGCGGTCTCGAAGGCCTTCCTGGCCAACTCGGTCTCGGCCGCGACCAACTCCTGCGGCGATTTGACGGCGGCGAGCCCGGCGATGGCGGCGGTCAGCCCCTGCATCGTGTCTTGCAGGATTTTCATCTGGTACTCGGCAACTGCCTGGTAGCCTGCCGCTACCGCCTGGTTGGCGGTGCTCAGCGCCTGGAGGTTCTCACGCTGACTCGCCACCAGCGCATCCATATTGACACCCGGCACCTTGAGTCCGGCCACGAACCCCAGCAGTTCTTCGATTCCCTTGGTCAGGTCCAGACTGGTCATCGTCTTGCCCCAATCGCCGACTGCGTTGAATGCTTCGCTCATTGCGTTCTGCCCTGGTTGACTGTGATGGAAACGCCCACCTGAGTGCTCTTCATGGTAACGGCGTCTGCGATATTCCCTTCAGCGCAGTAATAGGGCCCCCCCGCTACGATCCCCGCGCCCATGACATGCGCGGAGTGCGCGACATGAAACTGGTGCGCCATAAACCCGCCCGACGAAATGCCGGAGACCGAGATCTGACCGACATCGGCCTTCGCGCCCGCACTCACCTGCTCCAGTGGCGGGGCCGCTCCCGCAGACCCGGCAAAGGCCGCCGCGCACGCGACCGCCAACGCCAGCCGCTGGTTGATGTTTCGCCTTGACATGGTGGTCCTCCCTATTGATGAATAAGAACGCGATCATGCAGTGCAGCATAAGAATATCCGGCACCAGGCGGAAGTCAAGCAGTCGCCCCCGGGTCCACGGCGGCCGGGATCACCGCTGCATCGGGGACTCGGCGCGCGTCCATCACCCGATGGACGGTCTCCAGCATTTCCTCGCGCTTGAAGGGCTTGGTGATGTAGTCGTCCATGCCGGCCGCGAGGCACAGTTCCCGGTCGCCGGCCATGGCGTTGGCGGTCATGGCGATCACCGGGGTGTGGCGTCCCGCCAGTCGCCCGGCGAGGTCGGCGGGCACCACCTCCGGGCGCTCCGAGTCCGCGCCGTGCTCCAGGGCGCGGATGATGCGGGTGGCCTCCAGCCCGTCCATCGTCGGCATCTGCACGTCCATCAACACCAGGTCGTAGTCCTCGCTCGTGAGGGCGTTCAGGGCCACGACCCCGTCCAAGGCCTCGGTGACCTGGTGGTCGTCCTTCTCCAGTACCCGCCGGGCGATGACGCTGTTGACGTGATTGTCCTCCACCAGCAGGATGCGGTAGGTCCCCCGCACACGCGCCTGGGCCGGGGCCTCGGTGCGCGCGGCCGCCTGGCGCTGCGCCTCGGCGAAGTCCTGCATGTGGGTGAGCAACTCGCCGACGATCAGGGGCTCGGTCACACACAGGACATGGCTGCCGTCGGCGAGCCGCGCGCTCTCGTCCTTGTCCGGCTCCGACAGCGCGATCAGGGCGAGATCCGGCGCCACCGGGATCTCGCGCAGGAAGGTGAGAATGTCGGTGGTGGTGGCGTCGCACAATGACTTTTCCAGCACCACGATACGGAAGGGGTCGCGGGCCGCCGCCGCGGCCTTGAGCCGGGCGTCGGCGGCGGCGGCCTCGAAGACGCACTCGGCGCGGCAGCCCAGTTGGATCAGGCGTTCACACACCAGTCCCATGGCGATAGCGTCGGTGCCGGCGACCAGAAGCCGCGGGTTACCCAGGTCCGGCAGCGGGCGGCCCTGCGCCCGCGGCAGGCGCACGGTGAACACGAACCGGCTGCCGGCGCCCGACTCACTCTCCACCCACATGCGCCCGTCCATCAATTCGGTGAGCTTCTGGGAGATGGAGAGCCCGAGTCCGGAGCCGCCGTGCTTGCGGTAGATGGTCTCGTCCGCCTGGGCGAAGCGGGAGAAGATGCCGGCCTGGCGGTTCCTGGGGATCCCCACACCGGTGTCGGCAACCTGAAAGCGCAGGGTGACCAGTTCCGAGCGCTCCAGCTCGAGCCCGGCGTCGATGCGCACATAGCCCCGGGTGGTGAACTTGAAGGCGTTGCCGACCAAGTTGACCAGGATCTGGCGCAGGCGCAGGGCATCGCCGACGGCGGCGCGCGGGAAGTTCGGATCGATGCGGTAATAGAGGGCCACGCCGCTGCGCCGACTTGCGTCGGAGAAGGTCCGCACGACCTCTTCGACCACCTCGACCAGATCGAATGAACGCCGTTCCAACTGGACCTGCTGGGCCTCGATCCGGGAGAAGTCGAGGATGTCGTTCAAGAGCCCAAGCAGCGCATTGGCCGAATTGAGGATCGTCTTCACGTCGTGGCGCTGCTTGGGCGCCAGATCACTGTCCAGCACCAGCGAGGTCATGCCGATGACGGCGTTCATCGGGGTGCGAATCTCGTGGCTCATGTTGGCCAGGAAGACGGACTTGCTGCGGTTGGCGGCGTCCGCGGCGTCGCGGCAGCGCGCCATGTCGTCGCGCGCCAGACGCAATTGCCGCTTGTGGCGTTCGAGCCGCAGGGCATAGGCGTAGACCACGACCAGTGCCGCCAGGATGACCAGGGCTACCAGCAACCCCTCGATCCCGCGCAGGTGGCTGCGCTTGACATCGACCTGTCGTTGGAGGTCCGCCAGTCGCTGCCGGGCGTCATCGAGCAGGCGGTTGGCCTGCTCGTTCAGGCGAAAGAAGACGGGCGGCAGGGTACCCAGAAAGTCCTGCACCGCGGCAACGGCAAGGGCTTGCACCGCGTTATCGCGCAGTTCCCAGGCGGCGTCGCGCTCGCTCAAGAGTTGGGCCAGGACGGCAACCTTCTCGTTCACTGCGGTGAGTTTGGACACGAGTTCGCCAACCTCCAGCGGATAATGACCGAGAGCCCCGTGCGGGGTCTCGTCAGGCGGGACTGGCAGCGCGTAGGGGCCATCCAGGTCAGGGGCATTGAGCGGGTCGATCTCCCCCCCCTGGGCCAGCAGCGTGAGCCGCGCCCCGGTGCCGTCGATCAGGGTGCGCAGGTTGCGGTTGAGCCGGGCCTGGGCCGGCCCGCCGCGGGTCGCGGCCATCTGGTAGACGGTCGCCTCGATCCGGCTCAGATCCGTGCCGACCTGCTCGGCGTCGCGCAACCGCGCCCGTCCCTCATCGTTCGACACCGTGAGTTGCCCGATCGAATGATCGGTATAGACATCGATCCCGATCACGGCGAGGAAGCCGGCAAGCAGCAGGGCCAGGGGAAAGATGGCGCGCACGACGGGGTAGCTGGTGTCCGCGGCCTGCTCCGTCACCGAGCTCGGAAGGCCGTCGTTATCGGGACTGGGGGCGGGCGCGCGGCTCATGACCGGCCCCGCGGGGTGCGCCCGGCCAGGGCCGGCGCCGGCCTCCCGATGACGGCAGCCGGCGCCCGGCCGACGGTGCTTAGCGTAGCGTTCATTAGATGACTGATCCTGATAGTTCACGCTCAAGTGGAGCGGCGCAATGAGTGAGTCTTCGCCTCAGACCGACGAGTCGGAGGCCGCACGTAGCATAGAAAACCGTGCCTGCTGGTAATAAATAGACAGGATTAAC
>Ga0247840_10005721_pt1 | contig 18461 bp, 19 predicted proteins | sample LaCruzMarch2015__FD_192404 | JGI IMG/M metagenome (GOLD analysis project Ga0247840, IMG submission 192404) | Freshwater microbial communities from meromictic Lake La Cruz, Castile-La Mancha, Spain - LaCruzMarch2015_17m | ecosystem: Environmental > Aquatic > Freshwater > Lake | place: Spain... | reverse complement strand
GGCGCTCCGGACTATGTACAAAATAATTTTGGCTTTTTGCGGCTTGCTTTTTGCGGTCATCATCGCGGTCTCGGGGTACATGGCGTACGAGACGTACACCTTCCTCAAGGTCGCGCCCGAGGTCGAAAGCCGCGAGATCGTGTTCACGGTCGAGTCTGGCCAGACCTTTTATGAGATCGCGGAGCGGCTCGAGGCTGAGGGCTTGATCCGCAACGTTCAGTATTTCCGGCTCCTGGCGCGCTGGCAGCACAAGTTGGAATCGCTCCAGGCCGGGGATTTCAAGCTCAACGCCAACTGGGCGCCGCAGCAGGTTCTCGACCAGCTCGTGTCAGGCAAGCCTATTCTGTACAAACTCGCCATCCCCGAGGGCTTGCCTTGGTGGGAGGTGGCGCGCGTGGTGGAAAAGGCGGGCTACGCGACCTTCGACGACTTCAGCCGCGCCATACGTGACAAGGAGCTGCTCAAGCGCAACAACATCCCCGGCGACACGGCCGAGGGGTTTCTTTTCCCCGAGACCTATCTGCTCAAACGCGCCAAGGGCAAGGACGCGCGGCCCATTGTGGAGATGCTGCTCAAGATGTTCTGGAAGCAAGCGGCCAAGGTCTGGCCGCAGGGACCGCCGCCTGGGCCCATACTGCGCGAGCTAGTGACGCTGGCCTCGCTGGTGGAGAAGGAGACCTCCGTGTCCGACGAGCGCACGCGCGTGGCCGGGGTGTACGTCGAGCGGCTCAAACGCAACATGCTGTTGCAGTGCGACCCGACCATCATTTACGGCCTGGGCGAACGCTTCAACGGCAACATCACGCGCAAGGACCTGGAGAGCGCGGCCAACCTCTACAACACGTACCAGCACGCGGGCCTTCCGCCCGGCCCGATCTGCTCCCCAGGCCTCAAATCCCTCCAGGCCGCGGCCAACCCCGAAAAGCACGACTACCTCTACTTCGTCGCCAAGGGCGACGGCTCGCACCAGTTCAGCAAGAACCTCCAAGACCACAACCAGGCGGTCCGGAAGTATCAGTTGCATAAGAACTGAAGGGGGATCGAAGGCTTTCCAAAAGGAGTACAGCATGATCAGCACCACATTGTTCCCTGGCCGTTATGTGCAGGGTGGAGGCGCTTTGTTTCGCTTGGGGAAGGAACTGGCCCGCCTGGGAAGCCGACATTTTTTGATCTGTTCCCCGTATCCCTTGGAGCACATGCTTCCGACATTGCTTCCGGAAGTGCAGAAAGCCGGGGCCGTGCGGGTGGAACTTTTTGGGCGAGAATGCACAGATCAAGAGATTGAGCGACTTCTGTCGGTGGCCCTGGACTTCGGGGCTCAGACTGTTACCGCTCTCGGAGGCGGCAAGACCTTGGACGCAGCCAAGGCCGTGGCTGCTCGAGCAGGAGTCCCTGTGGCCGTGGTTCCAACCATCGCCTCCACGGACGCGCCTTGCAGTTCAGTCTGCGTGATCTACTCCCCAGAAGGAATCTTTGAGCGGGTGGACATATTGCCCCGTAATCCGGACTTGGTTCTGGTGGACACCGAAATTATTGCTCAGGCCCCAGCCCGGTTTCTTGCTGCAGGCATGGGGGACGCCCTGGCGACTTGGTTTGAGGCCGAATCTTGTCGTATCAGCCGGGCGCATAACATAGCCGGAGACGTAGGCTCCATGACTGCCCACGCCTTGGCCCGGCTTTGCTACGAGACCATCCGGGACTTTGGCATAGCCGCGCTCACAGCCTGTGAGGCCAAGGTGGTCACTTCTGCCTTAGAGCGGGTGGTGGAGGCCAATACGCTTTTGAGCGGTCTGGGTTTCGAGAGCGGTGGGCTGGGTGCAGCTCATTCTATTCACAACGGCCTAACGGCCTTGCCCGCAGTACGAGAACGGCGCCACGGTGAAAAAGTCGCTTTTGGCGTGCTTGCCTCCCTGTTCCTCACGGACAAACCCCTGCCCCTCGTGGACGAGGTCTTTACACTGTGCAGGGCCCTCGGCCTGCCAACCACCTTTGCCGATCTTGGCCTGGAGGGAGTCGCGGACTCCGACCTGCGCTGTGTTGCGGAAAAGGCTTGTGCTGAAGACGAATGCATCTACAACGAACCAGCAGAGATATCCCCGAGCTTGGTCCTTTCCGCCCTCAAGGCTGCTAACGCCGAGGGACGTCGTCGCAAGCTGCTATAGCCCGGGGAATAAGGCCAACGGCTGGCGCCTTTCCCCTTGCTCTATTTTTAGGGTTTAATTTTTCGGATGAAATAACCTTGGGGCAATCAGTACGCCTATGCAACCAACCAAAAATAAAAAGTTTCTCTCCCCCAGGACTTTTCTTTTATTTCCAGCAAGACATTTCAACATTAAAATCTAGCGGCGTTTTGGGGCGCGGGCATGAGCGCGCATTCGGTGAAGATGCGTAGGGTACAGGTGCGGCAGCATTCGGGGTCGAGCTTCGGAACCAGGGTTTTGACCGCCTCGTATTTGGTCGGGAATATGGCCGTATCAGTTTCGGCGCACAGGCAGCCGCCCCGATCGATGACCTCCAGCACTTCCCTTTTGAGCGAGCAAAGGTAGAGTCTTATATTTTTTTCAAGCAGTTCGGCACGTTGTTCGTGGAGCATTTCACAGCCCGAAACATCGATGAAATTGATGCCGCTGCCTTCGACCAGGATATGGCTTTGTCCTGGAGTGAGGTGGACCAGGCGTTTGAGTTCGTTGGTGATGTGGTTGACCGCGCCGAAAAAGATCGAGCCGTCGATGCGTACGACTTTGAGCTGAGGGCACTCTTTGAGCGGTTTCAGGTTGAGGTCGATGAAGCCGTGGTGCGGGTCGCTGGGGTCGGGCGCGAGGGTGTCGATGCGCGGGTGCGAGGTTCTGTGCAGGTAGAGCAGAAGCGAGAGCATGACCCCGGCCATGACAGCGAATTCCAGTGCGAAGAAGAGCGTTCCCAGGAAGGTGAAGGCCATGACCATGGCCTCGGGCTTACTGGCGAGCAAGATCCGGCGCATGGCCTTGAGGTCTACGAGGTTGATGGCCACGAACACGAGGGCGCCAGCCATGGCGGGCATGGGCAGATATGCGGTGAGCGGCGCCACGAGAAATGCCGCCAGAACCAACAACAGGGCTGAATACACCGCTGCCATGGGCGTTTTCGCGCCGGCTTCGAAGTTGACGCCGCTGCGGGTGAACGACCCGGACGAAGCATAGGCCGAAAAGAAGCTGCCCAGGAGGTTGGAGAGTCCCTGGCCGATGAATTCTTGGTTGTTGTCGATGTGTTGGTGCGAGTGCAGAGCAATGGACCGGGCGATGACCACGGCCTCGGCCAGCGCGAGCATGGCCACGACCAGGGCGCTGGGCGTAAGCGCATAGACGGTCTGAAAGGTGACGTCGGGCACGGATAGCGGCGGGAATGTGGCGGACAGGGCGCCAAGCATGGCCACGCCGCGCGCCTTGGCGCCGATGAGCAGCGCAAAAAAACCGCCCAAGATCAGCGCCAGGAGCATGCCCGGCCATTTAGGCTTGAAACGACGCAGGAAAAGCGCAACGACAAAAACAAAGCTCGCCACCGCGAGCGAGGGGAGGTTCGAGCGCGGCAGTTCTTTGAACAGGGGCGGCAGCAGGCTGCCAAGCGTGGCGCCCTGGGCTGTGAGGCCCAGGCAATGTTTCAGTTGGCTGGCTGCGATGAGCACACCGGCGCCGGCTGTAAAGCCCACGACCACTGAGTGCGAGACAAAGTTAATGAGTGCGCCGAGTTTGAAACCGCCTAAGAAAAGTTGAATGATACCGACCAGAAAGGTCAAGGCCAGGGCCAGTTCGATGTAGTGTGCCGAACCAGGCGCGGCGAATTCCGAGAGCTTGGCGTAGATGACCAGCGAGATGGCCGTGGTAGGCCCGGAGACCAGATGATGCGACGAGCCGAAGAGCGCAGCTACGATAGTGGGAACCATGGCCGCGTAAAGCCCGTACTCAGGCGGCAAGCCTGCTATCATGGCGAAGGCCACGGCCTGGGGAAGGACAATGACCGTGCCTGTCGCGCCAGCCACGAGGTCGGCCCTGAAACTCCGGAAAATGCCGGACTTCCACTCTAAACAAGGGAAAAAGCCGCGAAGGTTCATTGCTTCGATGTCGCGCTGGCGCAGGTTATTGGGGCGGCGCGGCCATGGGGTGGCGTCCAGGGAGTTGCGTCGGCGCTACTTGGCCTAGCTGCATTGCAGGGCCGGCCATGCCCATGCCGCCTCCACTTATGCCGCGCATGCCGTGCTGCATCATGTACGGCCCGAAGGGGACGCCCTGTTTGCGGAGCTCGATTCGCTCCTCGGTCTCAATTTCGCTGAGTCGTCCGTACAAGCTGCCCAGTTCCTTGGCCAGGGTCTTGGCTTTGACCTCGTCCAGGTCGCTTGCGGCCAAGGCGCCGTTGAGCTCGGTGGTCTTGGCAAAGATATCCTGATTCAGCTTGGATTTGTGCTCCTTGTATTTTGCCGTAACGGCGTCGTAGGCGGCCCGTTTTTCCGCGGGGATCATGCTGGCAGTGTCGGGCATACCCCTGCCCATCATACCCTTGCCCGGCATGCTTGGAGGTTCCGGCAAGGTCACGGGCTGGCCCGGTTCGGACGGCATCGCCTTTTGTTCGGCTGCCGTGGCGCCAGTCACTGCGAAAAAAATCATCGCGACGACAGCTATCGATGCTAGGGTGCATTTCATATTTCACTCCTTGGGTGCTTCGAGCTAGAATAAAACGTATATAAATAATTGCTACGCCCCACTGCCGACAAAGTAAAGTGTTCCTTGAACCCTCAGGGGCATTTAATTTTCTAGGCGCCGTCTCAAATCCCAGCGCCCTGCTCGAAGCATATGTCACGCGCCGCGCCCTGCACGACGCGCGCTCCGGCCGGAACGTCGCTCGTGACCCAGACGTTGCCGCCCACGACCGCGCCCTTGCCGATGGTGACGCGGCCAAGAATAGTTGCGCCGGAGTAGACGATCACGTCGTCCTCTACAATCGGATGCCGTGGAAGCGATTTGATCGGATTTCCTGCCGCGTCCTTGGGAAAACTCTTGGCGCCGAGCGTCACGCCCTGGTAGAGTCGGACGTTGCGGCCGATGATCGTGGTTTCGCCCACGACAGTGCCTGTGCCGTGGTCGATGAAAAATCCCTCGCCAATCGAAGCGCCGGGGTGAATGTCGATGCCGGTCCTGGAGTGCGCGGTCTCGGCGATGATCCGCGGGATCACTGGCACGCCCAGTTCGTGCAAGAGATGCGCGACGCGGTGGTAGGTTAGGGCCGCTATGCTCGGGTAACAAAAGATCACTTCATCCGTGGTCTTGGCTGCGGGGTCCCCCTGATAAGCGGCCTGGACGTCCGTGGCCAAAAGCCGGCGTATGTGCAGCAGCCCGGCCACGAACCGGCCTGTGAGGTTCAGGGCGCGGTCAGCGCAGGTCGGGCAATCGCGACGGTCGTCGCTGGTACAAAAAAAACAAAGCCCGCGCTCGATCTGCTTGGCCAGAAGCCGGAAAGCGATGTCCAGGTTCGAGCCCACGTGGTACCGCATGGTCTCTGACGCCACGTCGGATTTGCCGTAAAACCCCGGGAAAAGCACGGCCCTGAGCCGCTCCATGACCTCCTCGAGTATCGTCAGCGAGGGCATGGGCGAGTCCCGCCAGTTCCGGTAGTAGACGCGCTCGTACGAGGCCGTGTCGCACAGCCCCTCGATGACCTCTTCCAAGATGCGACCAGGAGTTTTTTCCAAGGGCGAACTTTGTTCGAGCATGCCTATGCCTCCTGAAAAAGCGGGGTGCTAAGGTAGCGTTCGCCAGTGTCAGGCACGACGCACACGATCAGCTTGCCGCGGTTTTCGGGCCGTTGGCCAACGGCGATGGCTGCATACACCGCGGCGCCGGCTGAAACGCCGCAACAAACACCTTCTTCCTTGAGCAGGCGCCGCGCCATGGTCAAGGCTTCGTCGTTCGCCACGCGGAATACCTCGTCGAGGAGCGTGCGGTCCAAGACCTCCGGGACAAAACCTGCGCCAATACCCTGGATGGCGTGCGGCCCAGGGGGGGCGCCCGAGAGCACAGCCGAGGCATCTGGCTCCACGGCCACAACCTGCAACGTGGGTTTACGCGCCTTGAGCGCAGTGCCCACGCCAGTGATCGTGCCACCCGTGCCCACGCCAGCTACAAAGATGTCGATGGCGCCGTCGGTGTCGTTCCAAATCTCTTCAGCCGTGGTGCGGCGGTGGATGTCGGGGTTGGCCGGGTTTTTGAATTGTTGCGGCAAAAAGCTATTTTGGGTCGCGGCTGCGAGTTCTTCGGCTTTTTGCACCGCGCCGCGCATGCCGAGCGCAGCGGGCGTGAGCACGAGTTCGACGCCAAAGCCTTTGAGCAGAGTCCGGCGCTCGAGGCTCATGGATTCGGGCATGACCAGGATGCAGCGGTAGCCGCGTACGGCGCAGACAAAGGCCAGGCCTATGCCAGTATTGCCGCTGGTGGGTTCGACGACCACGCTGTCTTTGCAGAGCAGGCCCTGTGCCGCGGCGGCGTCGAGCATGGCCACGGCGATGCGGTCTTTGACCGAGCTGCAGGGGTTGAAGAATTCGAGCTTGGCCACGACCGTGGCCTCGAGGCCAGCCGTGACCTTGTTCAAGCGGACCAGGGGGGTGCGGCCCACCAGCTCGAGCATGTCTGAGGCGATGCGCATGGTATCCTCCGTATTGCTTTAGGGCGCGAGAGGGCACGGCGCTGTGCCGTGTCCGAACTGCACGTAGAATAAAAGAAGTTCGCGGACTTGGAAAGGGGCGCGGAATTAATATTTCGGCATCTCGACTCGGGGTGTAACCTTTCAGCCTGTTCGCGCGACTTAAGAGGCAGAACTTCAAAGGAGGTTTCTATGAGACGATTGTTCTTCGCTGTGTTCGCAAGTATGGTGCTGGCTGCCACGGCTTATGCCTGGGCCGGAGAAAAGGGCTGTGCGCCGCATGAGGGCAAGACTGGCTTCGGCGACAACATCGCCAAGATCATTCTCAAGCTCGATCTGACCGACGCGCAGAAGCGCGAGATCGCGACGATTCTCAAGGACCATCGACTAGGCGCCAAGGAAAAGGGCAAGGCGCTGTGCGAGGCCATGAAACAGTTGCACGATATCTCGTATACCGACGGCGCGAACGAGACCGCGGTCAAGCAAGCGTACGCGGCCGTCGCTACCGCGGGCGAGGCCATGGCTCTGAAAAAGGCCATGGTTACTTCGCAACTGAAGAAGGTCCTCACTCCGGAACAGCTCAAGAAGCTCGACTTGGAGTGCGCGGCCATGATCGCCAAGGTCAAGGAAAAGTTAGAGGGCAAGTTCGAGGAGCATCGCGGCAAGTTGGACGAGTGGATCGACAAGCACGCCCAATAACCATTTGTGCAGGGCCGGCCGAATGGCCGGCCCTGACGGCCACGGACCATAAACAGGATGCCCCTGCCATGGACAAGGATCGCGGCGCCTCTGCCACTCTCGCTCCAGACGCCGCGCTGGTCGAACGCGTGCGCAAGGGCGAGGTCAATGCCTTCGAAGGGCTGGTGCGACGACATCAGGAGTTTGTGGCCCGCATCGTCTCCGGTCGCGTGCCGGCAGCGCGCGCGCCGGAAGTCGCACACGACTGCTTCGTCCGCGCCTTCGAGTCCCTCGATGGATTCAACGGCCAGAGTCCCTTCGCCCACTGGCTGGCGCGCATTGCGGTCCGGACCTGCCAAGATTTTTGGCGCGCGCACTATCGCACGCGCGAGACCGCGGTCAGCGGTCTGTCCGAATCCTGCCGCGCCTGGCTCGACACTGCCGCGGCCGCGCCCGACAGTAACGACGACGCGACCGAGTTGCTCGGCTGGGCCATGGACAGGTTGACCGAGGCCGACCGCGTCGTGCTGACCCTGACGCTGCTTGAGGGGTACACCACAGCTGAGACCGCGGCCATGACCGGCGCGAGCGTGGTCGGTGTCAAGGTTCGGGCCTTTCGGGCGCGCAAACGCTTGCGTAAACTTTTGGCCGAGGCCATACAAGGCGCGGAAAACGCTCAAGGAGGCCGATCATGAACGGTTCAAAGCGAGATCCAACGCAGCGTGTGAATGAACTCGAAGCGCGGTTGCTCACGACGTACCGCGAGCGGGCGTCGCTTGCACTGTCTGCGGACTGGCGCGCCGGACTCATGGCCGAACTGCATCGTCGCGGCCCGATAGCGCGACCCGTAGCAGCCGTTTCCTGGTCCGAGGAGCTCGAAAGGACCGTGTTCCGCTTCGCGGCCTCTGCCGGCCTGCTGGCGAGCGCAGCGGCGGCGTACGGTCTGGTCGCGGTCTGGTCCGTCAGCTCGGATATCTTGGAGCTGGCCGTAGATGTCGGCAACCTATTTTCGATGCAACTTTTCGGACTTTAGGGGGTAATATGCGTAGTTGGAAGACCTGGGTCGGGCTTGTGGCCATTTTCCTCGCTGGGTGCGTGGTCGGGGCGGCCATGGTGGGAGTTTTCGGCAAACACAAGATCGATCAGTTGCTCCGCGGCGAAAAGGGCGTGGTGGAAGGCTATGTGCTCAAGTATCTGGTGCGCAAGCTCGATCTGGACCAAAGCACCCGCGCCGCGATCCGGCCGATCTTGCAGGAAGCAGGCAAGGAGCTGCGTGAACTGCGACGCCGCCAGGCGCCAGCGATCGACGTCGTGGTGGATCGGGCCGTGGCGCGGATCAAGGAGCGGCTGGACCCCGAGCGCTGCGAAAAACTCGACGCGCTCCTGGCAAAATTCCGCTCCAAACGCGCGTGCCTGATCGGGGAAGGGGGGTAGGGGGCATTGCTGTAACCTAACTCGCCCTCCGAGCCCTTAACGAAGACCCTTTGCCCTGTCTGCTTCTCCCTCCACGCTCCGCGGCGCAATGTTCTTCAATGCGCTGCGCAGTTCTTCGATACTGTATGGCTTGGCTATATACTGGTCTACGCCCGCGGCCAGGATGATTTCGCGGTCGCCTGGCATGGCCAGGGCGGTCACGGCGATGACCGGGACATCCTGGTTAAGTCGCGCGTCCAAGCCCCCGGCCCGCAGACGGCGCGTGGCTTCGAGTCCGTCCATGATCGGCATCTGAATGTCCATAAGCACGCAGTCAAAGGGTTCAGCCGCAAGCATATCCAGGGCCTCGGCGCCGTTATTCGCGATGGCCACGCTGTGTCCGAGCTTGCCCAGGATGCTGCCAGCGGTCTTTTTGTTGACGTTATCGTCTTCGACCAGAAGAATGCGCAGGCGGGGGTGCGGCGCCAACGGCCTGGCCGATTTCCCTAAATCTTTGCTAGGAACGATCTCCAGTGGAACTTTGAAAGACACAGTGGTTCCGCGGCCGACTGTGCTGCGGATGGCCATTTCGCCGCCCATGATCTCCACCAGCCGTTTGGCCATGGACAGATTGAAACCCGCGCCCTGCCTCTGGCGGCTCAATGAGCCATCAACCTGGGAGAACGGGTCAAAGATGCTCGCCAGCCGCTCAGCCTCGATGCCGATCCCGGTATCCGCGACGCTGCAAAAAATACGGACGCGCTCGTTACCCTCAAGCGCAGTTTTCGATTCAGGCTCGTTCCAGATATTGACCGTCACTGAGCCTCTTTCCGTGAATTTCAGTGCGTTTTCCACCAATTTTGAAAGTATCTGACTGAGCCGGCCGGTATCACCGCGTAGGACTGGAGGAGTGCTGGGCGCGATTGAAAAACTGAGCTCCAGTCCCTTCTGCCCAGCCAAGGCCTGGAACCGATCAATGACCGAACCGCAGAGCTCGGACAGCGCAAAGGGCGCCGCCTTGACCCTTAACTTTCCGCCCAGCAGCTTGGAAAAATCCAGGAGATCGTTGACCAGGGCGACCATCCGCCGGCTCGCGGTGCTGGCGATTTTCAGATAGTCCTGCTGCACGACGTCGAGCTGCGTGTCTTCAAGAAGTTGGAGCATACCCAAGACGGCGTTCATGGGTGTGCGGAGTTCGTGGCTCATGGTGGCCAGAAACTGCGACTTGGCGCGGCTAGCTTTTTCTGTGGCGAGCTGGGCCGCACAGAGCTCCTCCTCCTTGCGCCGGGCGCGAAAATGGACCAAAAACCCCTTGGCCAGAAGCCGCAGTTGCGTGACGTCTCCCTCAGTGTAGTCGCTCTCCTTGTTGCCTACGCCCGCCAGCAGCACCACGCGCTCTTGCTCCAGAATCGGCACGATGAGGAACCGCTCCAACGCAACGTGGCCTTCTGGGAGCCCTTTCCGTGCAGAATGGCGCTGCGCATAGTCGTTCACGATGAGCGGGACTTTGCTGGAGACGGCCTCGGCCAACAAGCTCCCGTCTGAGAGAGGAAGATGGTCCAGGTCCTGTCGCGTACAGGCCGCCATGACCGACGTGGAGTACACGAACGGCAAGAACTCGTCGCCGTCGGTTCCGATCAGACTGAGAAAGCCGATGCCGCTGCCCGTCAGGGAGAGTGCGGCCTCCAGCACAATGGCGCCGGTCGTCTTGAGAGGCAAATCAGCCATTTCAGACAGCCGGACAAGGGTCTCTAGCCGTTTGGCATGGATCTCCAGCTCCTGCGCGGTTCGCTTGTGCTCCGTGATGTCGCGGGCGATCACCGCGATCTGGGAAACATTTCCGGCAGCGTCAAAAATGGGGGAGACGATATGGTCCAAGACCCTCCCCGCTCGCTCGTCCACAAACCGTACCGGCTGTCGCGAGGCTATGACCTTGAGGACCTGTTGGGTCCTAGACGCAACCAGATTGTCTGGCAAAAACTCGCGGATGTCTTTGCCAAGTATATCTTCGTGCTTGTGGCCGACCGCCTGGGCCAGAGCCGAGTTCAGCGCCACGACACGGAATTGAGTATCCAGAAGAAACGCACGATCCGACGTGGCCTCGATCAAACTGAACAGGGCTGCGTCGCAGGTAATACTGGGACAGGGAGCAGGTTGACTTTCCTGCGCGCCCAGCGCTGCGATGCGTTCCTCGCGTGTTTTCAGACTATCTCGGGACATAGATGCACCTGTAGCCATCTCATCCAATGGCCTTGACAGTTACCACATGATTCAAGTGAATACCATACCCCTCGCGAACAAGGCAAGCATCCAGCGCATTGTATCTCACGACAGCCCCGACGGCGTTGTTTATTTTTGGCCAGCCCTATAGTCTTGTCTGCGCTTGCCGATGAGTACTGTGATGTGCCATGGTCGGTTTGCGGCCATGAAGTCGCAAAAAATCATCCCGATCGAGGAGTCGGCCATGCCCAGCATGTCGAGACACGTTGTATTCCTGGCCTTGTCCGCGGCCGCACTGCTCCTCTGCGCCGGCTTGTGGCCCGGCACCTCCCTGGCCGAGGAGCAGACCACCAAGAAAATCGTCTACGCCTTTGATGTTGAATTCCCGCCCTTTACTTACGAGCGCGACGGAAAACCCGTAGGCTTTGACATCGAACTCTTCGAGACTATCCTCAAAGGCAAGGATGTCAAGATCACCTACAAACCCATGAACTGGGAAAACGTCCTTGTCGAGCTCTCGGCTGGAAACGTGCATATCACCTCAGGCATGATCAAAACCAAGCAGCGGCTCGCGCTCTACACTTTCTGCTCGCGGCCGACCGTGCCGCTCAAAACCAGGATTTTCACCAAGAATTACAACCGCGTCAGCACACTGGCCCAACTGCGCGGCAAACGCGTGGCTGTCAAAAAGGAGACACTCTACCAGGTCCTGCTCGACGAGTTCGGCGGCTTCAAAATCCTCCCCTTCGACTCCGATCCAACAGCCCTCAAAGCCCTGTTCAACGATCAGGTCGACGCCTTCTGCGGCGCCGACCGCTCGGTCAACTGGCTGCTCGAAAAACTCAATCTCCAGGGCATCAGCGCGGTCGGCATTCCGCTACGCGTGACCAATGTCTACTACGCGCTGAACCGCGACCAGACAGAGCTGCTCAAGTGGGTCAACGACGGCATGCTGCGCGTGCGTGAGAGCGGGGACTATTTTCGGATTTTCCGCAAATGGTTCGTGAAGGAACTCACCCCGGCCGAGCAGACCGAACTCCTGACCAAGGCCAAGGCCGCAGCCATCAACTCTTACGCGCCGTATTCACGCCAGGGCATGGGCGCGGCCGTGCTCGCGGTCTCGGGCAAGATTTATACCGGTTGCAACGTGGAAAACGGCCAAGCCAGCCTGAACGTGAGCGCGCTCCAGATCGCCACCTACAACGCGGTCGCCAACGGCGAGACCGACCTGCGCGGCGCGGTCAGCATGCTCGCTGACGGGCGCATCTCCACGCCCAATTCTGAGGAACGCCGCCTGCTCTACGAATTCGGCCCCGAAATCCTGGCCGTGACCGAACCCGAACGCGGCGTCTACCAGACGAAGATGGTCGCTGAACTGCTCCCCTACCCCAGTGAGTCCATGCTGGACGCGGCCATGGAGCAGTTCCCCACCGAATAGCGCCCACTCAGGGGAGAAAAAAGTCAAAATACCATTTAATGACGACTTTGCCGAGAATGAGGATGATTATGAGCTTGATGATGTCCGGATAGTAGAGATAGATGCGTTTGAGTAGCACCTTGCTGTGGTAATCGTCCTCGATCTCCACTATCCTATAATAAAAGTTCCCCTGCCCTTTGACATGAGATTTCAAGACCATCCCGACCTTGAGCTGAAAACGCTCGCGTTCGGGGAAATACTGCATGATCTCGCTGCCAGTGGCCGCGTTGTAATAGAATATCTGGGATTTCTGGAGTGTCTGGGATGTGTCTGCCATGCAGCGTCTCCTCGATTAGGGGGCTCTCAACCAAACGCACGCAATTACTTGTTGATTTCGGACTTGACGTAGCCAAAGCTCATGTCCATCTGGCCTGAGACAGTGACATCCGCGTTGTGGCTGCACGCAGCGAGCAACGCGAAGACCAGCACCAACACGCAGAGCATTCTCTTCATGACGTTCTCCTTTTCCATCCGTTCTTCGAGCCGTACGGATATCGACAGCAGAGCATCGACAGCAGAGCCTTAGATGTTCTTATGCACTTTAACTGCCTCCTGCCGGCAGCGTCAATGAGCAATTAGCAAAAAAAAAAAGAAAGACCCCTTACGCCCGAATACGCCCCAACGGCAGCGCGACGTAAAAAGAGCTGCCCACCCCGAGTTCGGACTCGGCAAAGATGCGGCCGCCATAATGCTCCACGATCTGTCGGCAGATGGCCAGGCCCAGGCCTGTGCCTTGTGGCTTCATATCGATTTGGTCGCCTTGCGTGGACTGGTGAAATTTGTCGAAAATCTTGTCCAGCTCCTCGGCGGGGATGCCTATCCCCGTGTCCGCGACGCAAAACTGCAATACGTCCTCTTCCACGACGTGCGCTGTAAGCCGCACCTCGCCAGCGGCCGTGAATTTTGCCGCGTTGCTGAGCAGATTGATCAGGACCTGGAGCAGCCGGTCAGCGTCGACCATGACCACTGGAATGTTCTCCTGCACGTCGGTCTTGAGCCGTAGCAGGGGATTCTGGACGTACTGGCCCATGACCGAGTCCACGGCCCGATCCACCAACCGCGGGACAAAGTATTCAGACTCGCGCCATTCCATGCGGCCAGATTCGATCTTGGCCAGATCCAAGACATCGTTGATCATGGTGGTCAACCGCTCGCTCTCCTGGACGATAATGCCAAGGTTGACGTCGATGCGCTGGGCCTTGCTGGTGCATTTCTGGTCATCCATGCGCGCGATTTCCACCAGCTTTTGGAAATCCTTGCGGATGAGCTTGGCGAAACCGCGTATCGAGGTCAGCGGGGTGCGCAGCTCGTGCGAGACGAGCGAAAGAAAGGAGGATTTGAGCCGGTCGAATTCGAGCAGCCGCGTATTGGCTTCTTCGAGAACCGTGGTCTTTTCAACAAGTACGGCAGTTTGTTCTTTCACCATTTCGTCGAGCTTTTCGTCGTAAGCGCGCAGCGCAGCTTCGGCCTGCTTGCGCTCGGAAATTTCATTTTGCAACATGAGGTTCATTTTCTTCAATTCGCTGCGGTGATCGCGCACCATGTCTTCGAGCATGTCGCGCCGGTGCTGGATTTCCACCTCGGTTTTTTTGCGTTCGGTGACGTCCTCGACAAAGACCTCCAAGGTCTTGGCGCCGGAACGAGGTTCGCAGACGCAGCGCACGTGCATTTCCGTGGTCACGACCTTGCCGTCCTTGCGGCAGAATCTGGTCTCGAAGCGCTTGGAGGCCACGGCGTGTACAGTGTGGAACAGCTCGTCGCGTCGCTCCGCATCCACGTAAAGCTGCTTGGACAGATCAACGATCATGATGCGCAGTTCGCGCGGATATTGGTAGCCGAGCATGTCCACCAGGGCCGGATTGACCACCAGGATATGCCCATCGAGCGTGGCGCGGAAAATCCCGATGCTCGAGTTCTCGAACAGGCTACGGTATTTCTCCTCCTTTTCGCGGATGATGTCCTTGATGACGTCGATGTCTTTGGAGCGCAAGGCTGAAACGATATCGCTCTGGGTCACTAGGCCCAGGATGTTGCTGAACTGGTCCACAACCGCAAGCCGGCGAATTTGCTTGGCGCGCATCAACGAAACGGCCTCGTGCACAGGCATGTCCAAGCCCGCGCTCTGCACCGGGCTGCTCATCACCTCTTCGACCTTGAGCGCGTCGAGGTCCACCCCCTCGGCCAAAAGACGCGCCACGTCGCGCTCGGTGAGGATGCCAAGCGGCCGGTTGTCCTGAACCACGAACAGGCAACTGATACTGTCTTCGGCCATCAGGACCACGGCCTCGGTCAGCGTGCTACTCCTGGCGATCTTGACCACGTCATGAATCATGATCTGCGCCAGCCGCCGCGTGACCACGAAATACTCCAGGCCCAGCGGTTCGAGCAGGTTGGTCAGCGAGACAACGCCGATGGCCCGGCCGTACTCGTCCACGACCACCAAGTGCCGCACCTTGTTCACCTGGAGTTGATGGTAGGCCTCCTGAATGCTCGTTTCCAGTGTGGTGGAAACCACCGGCGCGCTCATGAGCTGGCCAATGCTGCAGTCAATGAATTCCGACCCCCAACGTGCCGCGGAGCGCACGATGTTTCGTTCGGTGAAGATGCCCACCGCCCGTTCGTTTTCCAGGACCGGCAGACAGGAGATATTACTGGCGCGCATAACGCTGATGGCCTCGGCCACCAACGTGTTCGGGGTCACGGAAATGATTTGTGGAGTATAGACATCGCTGACGTACTGACCGTTCATGGCGTCCTTGCGTTCAGCCCACCAACGTGGGGCGCGTTTCTCCCAGGGCTGGCCAAAAGGCTCCCCAAAGCGATTACGTTCCGAGTCCCCCCCCGGATTTTGCTAGTATAATACATCCAGTGCATAAAGTCACGTGTGCAAAAGATCCGTGATCTGAAGGGAGAGGAGAATCGGCGCCTTGTGCCCAAAAGACAGAAGACCCCATTGACACCGGGCCGCGCTTGTCCCTAATCGAGAGCCCTGGCCCTGGAACGCCTCAGCCTTGAGAGAACGCCATGCATACAGCCCTGCCCCCTCCTTTGCTTCACGCCGGCGCCGTTGCCGTCGCGGTCAGCGGCGGCGTGGACAGCCTGTACAGCCTGGTCCTGCTCAAGGAACGCGGGGTCGAGGTCCTGGCCCTGCACGCCTTCTTCCGACCGCCCGACGCCGCGGCCCGGGCCACGGCCGCGCAGCTCGAACAGTTCTGCGCCGCGCGCTCCGTCCACTACGCCACGCTCGACCTGCACCGCGAGTTCGAAACCTTGGTCATAGCCCCCTTTTCCGCCGAATACCTCGACGGCCGCACGCCCAACCCTTGCGCGCGCTGCAACGCAGCCATGAAATTCGGCCTACTCTTCGACCAGGCGCGCCTGCGCGGCGCTACCAGGCTCGCCACCGGACACTACGCGCGCATCCTCGAGCACGCGGCCTGGGGGCCGGTGCTGGCGCGCGGCGTAGACCCGGTCAAGGACCAGAGCTATTTCCTGAGCCTGGTCCCGATCGAGCGGCTGGCCAGTACTGTCTTTCCCCTGGCCGGTCTGCACAAGAAAGAAACGCTCACTGCGCTCGAACGCCGCGGCATAGTCCCCCCGCTCCCGGTCGAAAGTCAGGAAATCTGCTTTATCCCCAACGACGACTACCGCGCCTTTCTCACCGACCGCTGGCGCGAACGCGGCGTACGCCAGCCCGGCCCCGGGGAGATACGTCTGCCTGATGGACGCTGTATCGGCCGGCACCGCGGGCTCTGGAACTACACGCCTGGCCAGCGCCGCGGACTTGGCCTGAGCTGGTCCGAGCCGCTCTACGTCCTGGACAAGGACGCGGCGCAAAACGCGCTCGTCGTTGCCCCGGCCGCGGCAGCACGCAGCCAGGGCTGCGTGGCCGGCGAGATCAACTTCCACGTGCCTTTCGCAGCGTGGCCAGCTTCGATTCGAGTCCAGACGCGCTACCGCCAGCAAGCCCGCCCGGCGCGCGCCGCATACGACGGCGCCCGACTCACCATCCGCTTCGACGCCCTAGCCGGCCCGCAGGCCGCGGGGCAAATTCTAAGTGTCTACACCGATGACGGCGTCGTGCTGGGAGGCGGGGTGATCGAATCATAAACGTTACAAGACCTGCCTCAGCCGGAGGCGTCGGTCTTCGGGCCACTGCGAGGCTACTTGAATTTTGCTGGCCACGTCTACCCCTTTGTTTAACAGTGGGTAAACGAATGTCTAGGGAAAGACTAGTTATTAACGGAGAAGTTCAAAATGAGGTGGGAATCGAGCCTCCGGGCTGTAACGGTCGGTCCACGCATCGATGTTTTGGGATCAGCTCCCCAGCGCGGCGGCGCTTGAGGCCACCTCCAGACGCGTGGATACTGCGTGCAGGGCGATCACATGCAGTATCTCACTGACCGTTGTGCAGCAGTCGGCCAGAATGGAGACCGTGTACTTTTCGGCCGATTTGGAGATAGCCGTGTGCGTGACGCAGTTCTGGGTCATCATACCGCAGACCAAAAGATGCGTCGCGCCAAGCCCGGCAAGCACGGGTTCCAGCTTGGTGTCAACGAAGCTGTCTGCATAGGCCTTGACCACAACCGGAGCATCCGGCGCAGCGGCCATCAACTTGGGATGCAAGTCCGCTCCCGAGGTTCCCTGATTGAAGAATGGAGCTGGTCCGGCCTTGGGGTCGGCGATGTGCTGTACAAGCACCACCGGGATTGAACGGGCCTTCGCCCTAGCGATAGCCTCCTCAACGGCCGCCAGCGTTTCTTGCGCATTCCAGAGGGGAAAAAGCCCTCCTGGAAAATAGTCGTTCTGCACATCGATGACCACGAGGACCTTGGTATCCTGGTTCATGACTGGTTCTCCTTTCCTGCGCAGTCGAGTAACGTTTTCCAGACCATAGCCTGTTCGTATGCGGCTGCGATCTTCATCAAAGGTTTTGTCAAGAATATAAGGGCATTTATTTTCAATGCACCAGTGTCCCCGATTGACTGCAAAAAATCGCTTAGCATTTTCTTTGTCCGACGTTCTACTCATTATACCATAAGCAGCTTCCATTCCGGACGGGTGTTCAGAGTTTTTTGTAACTATGTATCAGAATAAGAGAAACGGAACGAAACCGTCCTAAACATCACTAGAAAAAAAACGCCAAAAAACACTGGACGCGTCCAGGCCTTGGCCACTGGATGCCCGGCCGGCGAAGTGATGCGGTTAGCTCGTCTTTTTGATGATGAACAGCCCGAGCAGGGTGGCGAACAGACCGAAGAAAATGAAGAAGAAATCCATAACAGCCTCCTCGAAAAAGCGTTTGTACTAACGACGTGTCAAGTCACTTACCCAATTGCCCGCAAGGAGACAAGGGGTTCGCGGCATTTTTCGATAATTTTTGTCCCGGCGCACGGCCAGGGTTCAGATGCGTCAGGCGCCGTTATACCCAACGCTGACATTTCCGTCCGCGACGATGACCGGCACGCGTCGTTCCCCGTTGGAGAGTTCAAGCATCTCGTCGAGCTTTGTTGGGTCTTCGAGCACGTCGATGTAGGAATGCCCCGGGTGGGCCTGCCTGGCCCGCGTGGTGTAGGGTCAGCCCTCTTTACCGTAGATGATGATCGTGGCCATGCTCGTCCTCCTTATCTGATGGATAGGCGGCCAATGTATCGAAAAATTCGATGGAATCCAAGTGGGGGGGAAGGGGGGGCGTCGGTGATCTCCTCCAGATGCCCGCTCGGGGCGCGCGTGGTGTTGATTCCCTTGGTGAGTCGTACGAGCTTTGCTGCAACTCAGTAGGATAGGCTATTCCACCTGGAAACCGATCTTGATAATGGCTTCTTTCACGGCAGTCTGATCCACAGGCGCGGTTTCTGTGAAGGAGACAGCGCCCGAGAGCAGATCGACCTGGACGTTGGCAATGCCTGGAATGCTCTCCAGCGCCTTGGTTACAGACATTTTGCAATGGTTGCAGCTCATGCCTTTGACTTTGATGGCGGCCATGCGTTCTCTCCTGCGTTCGTTG
>Ga0247840_10005717_pt1 | contig 18465 bp, 14 predicted proteins | sample LaCruzMarch2015__FD_192404 | JGI IMG/M metagenome (GOLD analysis project Ga0247840, IMG submission 192404) | Freshwater microbial communities from meromictic Lake La Cruz, Castile-La Mancha, Spain - LaCruzMarch2015_17m | ecosystem: Environmental > Aquatic > Freshwater > Lake | place: Spain... | reverse complement strand
CGCCAAGGCCATCACCGCCTTCAGCTTCCAGGGCCTGACCCCGCCCGTCGTCGGCGCCATCACCGAAGCCGCCCACACCATCGCCCTCATTGCGCCCTTCGGCGCCAACGTCAGCGCCCTGGTGGCGACCTTCACCACGACCGGCGCCTCGGTGACGATCTCCGGCACGCCGCAGGTGAGCGGGACGACGGCCAACGACTTTAGCAGCCCGGTCACCTACACCGTCACCGCCGCCGACGCCACCACCCAGGCCTACCTCGTCGCGGTGACGCTCGCCGCGAACCCCGCCAAGGCGATCACCGCCTTCACAGTCCCCGGCCAGACAGGCGCCACGGTCATCAACGAGACTGACAAGACGATCGCCCTGACCGTGCCCTTCGGCGCCGACGTCAGCGCCCTGGTCCCGACGATCACGATCACCGGCGCCTCGGTCAGTCCGGCCAGTGGAGTGGCCACCAACTTCAGCAGCCCGGTCACTTACACCGTCACCGCCGCCGACAGTACGACCCAGGCCTACACGGTCACGGTGACGGTCGCCGCCCCCCTAGCGATCGGCGATGCCTACCAAGGCGGCAAGATAGCCTACATCCTCAAGATCGGCGATCCCGGCTACGTAGCCGGTCAAACCAAAGGCTTGATCGCCGCGGCAGCCGACCAAACCCCGCCAGGCTCAGGGATCATATGGGCGCTCCCAGCCTTCCAAAACATTGTGGTAGGTGGGACAGGTACCGCGATCGGCGCCGGCCTGGCAAACACGAACGCGATCATCGCCCAGAACGGCCCGGCCAGCACCTACGCGGCAGGTCTGGCGCGAGCCTACACCGGCGGCGGCTATACCGACTGGTATCTGCCCAGCAAGGATGAGCTGAACAAGCTGTACCTCAACCAAGTCAAGATCGGTGGTTTTGAGTCCGCCGGCTACTGGAGCTCATCCGAGCAGGCCTGGGTCAGCGCGTGGGGCCAGCTCTTCGACAGTGGCGCCCAGGACCCCTACGGCAAGGACGGCTCCGGCGGCAGGGTGCGTGTTGTCCGGGCTTTTTGACCGTTTGTCCACTCAGCTATTCAGTCGGTCAGTGCAGGGGGCTTCAGCCCCCTGCACTGACCGACAGTCGTCTACGGCGCTCTACCATGACCTGCCGGTGTAGTCCAAGGCGACGCCGATGGAGGCATTGAGCGCAAGCCAGGCTCCGCTGGCCGCGGGATCGCCGCCAGCAGCGCCACCGCTCCCGCCCTGCTCAGCGGCTCGTCGAGGTCGCCGCGCCTCGGGCTCCGCCCGCAGCTCGGGCGGCCGCTCCCGCGGGGGCGCTCGACGACGAGGGCGCGGGCCTCGGCGGCGAGGCTCTCGCAGGCCTCGTAGCCGCGCCGCGCGGGTCCGCCTGCCCTTTCCCCGCAAGCGGACGGGCGCCCGTCGAGTCCTTGCGCGTCCCCGTTGCCCGCGCGATACTTGGTTCACATCCCACCCGGCCGACGTGGAGGAGGAAGCAATGAGGACCACGAGGAAGAGGACGCAGGGGCGTGCGCTGCGCACGCTGACCACGACGCTCGCGCTGGCGCTCCTCGCCGCCCTGCTGCTCGCCGGCGCCGCCTTGGCCGCCGGCCACGAGGGCCTCGGCGGCAAGAGCGCCGCCAAGCCGGGCAAGCCCACGGCTACGGGCCCCAGCGGCGCCATCGCCACCACCATGCCGACCTTCACCTGGAGCAAGGCGAAGGGCGCCGCCAGGTACGAGCTGCGCGTGTACCAGTCCGGCGGGCTGCTGCTCAAGAGGAGCGGCATCCGCAACCTCTCGTGGACGAGCAGGCTGGCGCTGCCGATCAACGTCGATCTCACCTGGAAGGTGCGCGGGAGCAGGGCCGGCCGCGCCGGCGCCTGGAGCGGGAGCCTTGCCTTCAAGATCATGCCGCCGAGCCCCGAGCCGGCGCTCACCGCCTTCAGCTTCCGGGGCCTCACCCCGCTCGTCACCGGCGTCATCGATGAGGCGGCGCACACCATCGCCCTCACCGTGCCCGCCGGGACCGACCGCAGCGCTCTGGTCGCCACCTTCACGACCACCGGAGCCTCGGTGGCGATCGCCGGCACGCCTCAGGTCAGCGGCCTGACGGCCAACGACTTCACGAACCCGGTCACCTACACGGTCACCGCCGCCGACGGCGACGCGCAGGCCTATACGGTCACGGTGACGGTCGCCGCCAACGCCGCCAAGGCGCTCACCGCCTTCAGCTTCCAGGGACTGACGCCGCCCGTTGTGGGCGCCATCACGGAAGCGGCGCACACCATCGCCCTCACCGTCCCGACCGGCGTCGGCCTCACCGCCCTCGTCGCGACCTTCACCACCACAGGAGCGTCGGTGGCGATCGCCGGCACGCCTCAGGTCAGCGGCCTGACGGCCAACGACTTCACGAACCCCGTCACCTACACGGTCACCGCCGCCGACGGCACGACCCAGGCCTACGTCGTCACCGCCACGGTCGGCGGCAGCGCCGCAAAGGCGATCACCGCCTTCGGCTTCCGAGGCCTTACGCCGCTCGTCATGGGCGTCATCACGGAAGCGGCGCACACCATCGCCCTTACCGTGCCCTCCGGCACCGACGTCAGCGCCCTGGTGGCGACCTTCAACACCACCGGGGCCTCGGTGGCCATCGCCGGCACGCCTCAGGTGAGCGGGGTGACGGCCAACAGCTTCACCAACCCGGTCACGTACACGGTGACGGCCGGCGACGGCACGACCCAGGCCTACGTGGCCACGGTGACGCTCGCCGGCAGCCCCGCCAAGGCGATCACCGCCTTCAGCTTCCAGGGCCTCACGCCGCCCGTCGTCGGCGTCATCGATGAGACCCTGCACACCATCGCCCTCACCGCGCCCGCCGGCGCCGGCCTCACCGCTCTGGTGGCGACCTTCACGACGACCGGAACGTCCGTGGCGATAGCCGGCACGCCTCAGGTGAGCGGAACCACGGCCAACAACTTCACCAACCCGGTCACCTACACGGTGACGGCCGGCGACGGCACGACCCAGACCTACGTCGTCACGGTGACCGTCGCCGTCCCCCTCGCGATCGGCGACGCCTACCAGGGCGGCATCGTCGCCTACATCCTTCAACCTGGAGACCCTGGTCACGATGCGAACGTGCAGCACGGCTTGATCGCCGCCACAGCCGACGAAACCCCGTCAGGCGCAGGGATCATATGGGCGCTCCCAGGCTCCCAAGGCGCTTCCGTACCAGGAGGGACAGGTACCGCGATCGGGACCGGCGCAGCGAACACGACCAATATCATCACCCAGAACGGCGCGGGCGGCGCCTACGCGGCAGGTCTGGCGGGAGCCAATACCAGCGGCGGCTACAGCGACTGGTACCTGCCCAGCAAGGATGAGCTGGCTCAGCTCTACACCAACCAGGTGGCGATCGGTGGTTTTGGGACCGCCGCCTACTGGAGCTCCTCCGAGCATGCCGAGAACACCGCGTGGTACCAGACCTTCGACGGTGGCAATCAGGACTTCTACTACAAGGGCGCCACGTACAGGGTGCGTGCTGTCCGGTCCTTCTGAGCGCCCATCCGTTCGACCATCAAGTGCGGGGTGCAGGGGGCTTCGGCCCCCTGCACTGCCGGACAGTCGTCTACGGCGCTCTGCCATGACCTGCCGGTGTAGGCCAAGGCGACGCCGATGGAGGCGCTGAGCACATCCGCCTGCCCTTTCCCCTCACGCGCACGTGCGCCGTCGTTGCGCTCCGCCGTTGCCCGCGCGATACTCGGCTCACATCCCGGCCCATCGGCACGGAGGAGGAAGCAATGGGGACCACCAGGAAGAGGACGCAAGGGCGGGCGCCGCGGGCGCTGACCATGGCTCTCGTGCCGGCGCTCCTGGCGCTCCTCGCGCTCTGCGGCCTCTTCGGCGCCGCCGCGCCGGCCGGCGCCTCCGCGGCGCCGGGCAGGCCCACGGCCAAGGCGCCCGCCGGTACCATCGCCACCACGACGCCGACCTTCACCTGGAGCAAGGCGAAGGGCGCCGCCAGGTACGAGGTGCGCGTCTACAAGGGCGGCAAGCAGCTGCTCGAGAAGACCGGCATCGGCAAGAGCAAACGCTCGTGGACGAGCAGCCTGCCGCTGCCCACCAACCTCGGTCTCACCTGGAAGGTGCGCGCCAGAAACGCTCGCGGCGCCGGCGCCTGGAGCACGAGCCTCGGCTTGAAGATCGTGCCGCCCAGCCCCCAGAAGGCGATCACCGCCTTCAGCTTCCAGGGCCTCACGCCGCCCGTGAGCGGCGTCATCGTCGAACCCCTGCACACCATCGCCGTGACCGTCCCCTCCGGCGCCGACGTCAGCGCCCTGGTGGCGACCTTCACCACGAGCGGAGCCTCGGTGGGGGTCGCCGGCGCTCCCCAGGTGAGCGGGACGACGGCCAACGACTTCACGAACCCGCTCACGTACACCGTCACCGCCGCCGACGGCGCCACCCAGGCCTACGTCGTCACGGTGACGGTCGCCAGGTCGTTCAGTCCCGAGACTGTCGGGGAGATCGACGCGCTGGCAGCGGCGGGGATGGAGCGCTTCCATGCTCCCGGCGCGCTGGTGGGCATCTGGACCGGGGACGGCTCCGTCCTGGTCAAGGGCTACGGGCTGGCGAACACCGCCCCGGCACAGGCCATGACGCAAGGCTTGAGCTTCCGCATCGGCAGCATCACCAAGACCTTCACCGGCAACCTGGCGCTGCAGCTGGTGGACCAGGGCAAGCTGTCGCTCGACGACCCGGTCTCGCGGTTCGTCCCGGGCGTTCCGGACGGGGGCGGGATCACCGTGCGCATGCTCCTCGACCACTCCTCCGGCCTCTTCAACTACGGGTCGGACCCGGTGTTCATGGCGGCGATCGGGAGCGACCCCCACAGGGTATGGACGCCGCAGGAGCTGGTGACCTTCGGCGTGTCCAACCCTCCCTACTTCCCGCCCGGCGAGGGGCGCGCCTATTCCAACACCAACTACATCCTGCTGGGCATGATCGTGGAGAAGGTCAGCGGCCGCACCCTGGAGCAAGAGCTGGCCACCCGCATCACCGGCCCTCTCGGCCTGACCCACACCTACATGGCAGAGGGCCCGGATCTCACCGGCGACTACGTGCACGGCTACCAGTACTACGGGGAGAACGACGGGATCGAGGATCTCACCGACTACTACGATCCCTCGATCTACTGGGCGGCCGGCGCGATGGTCTCCACCCTGGACGACCTGCGCGTCTGGAGCAGGGCGCTGGCCGAGGGCCGGCTGCTGTCGCCGGCGCTGCGGCAGGCGATGACCTTCCACATGCACATGATCCCCGGCACGAGCGAATTCTTCGGGTACCCGCTCCTGTACGGCCTGGGCATCATGGACGCCGGCGGCTGGCTGGGGCACAGCGGCATGCCTCTGGGGTATTCCTCCGCCATGTTCTACCTGCCGAAGAAGCAAGCCACCATGGTGGTGCTCTTCAACCTGTCTGGCGCCGAGGAGCCGGGCGTGCGCCTGTTCATGAGGGCCGCCGCGATCGTCTTCCCCGAAGAGACCCCCTGGTGAGCCGCGCCGCCTGCGCTCTCACTTGAAGAGGACGTGCTGAGCATCTTCGCCGCGTCGGCTGGGGCGGCTGAGCGCGCACCTCTGCCGGTGCCTGCACCGAGCGCTGCCGGCTGCCCGGCGTCCCCTTGCCCTCTGCGCTTCTTGCCGGCAGCCGAGCGAGGGGGATGGGCACGTCCAGGGTTCCCGAGCGTGCTCGGGCGGCCTGCGTCCAGGCAGTGGAGGACACATGTTCGGCAGTCGTCGCGAGCCGCCTGCTACACTCCGGCGCGATGAGACCCAGTCGGCAAGAGGCGCGCTTCGAGGCGGCGCGGTGAGCCGCGACGCCGCCGGCCTGCGCGCCCGGGCGCTCGCTTGCGGGGCGAGCGACGCCGTGGTGATCGCGCCGGAGCAGGTGGTCACCGCCGAATGGGTGCGCATGAAGTGTCTGTACGGCGGCTGCACTTCGGGGCGTTGCCTCACGTGTCCGCCGCACTCGCCGACGCCCGCGCAGACGCGGGTCCTGCTGGACGAGTACGAGACCATCCTGCTGCTGCGCCTCGACGTGCCGCCGGCGCAGGCCGGCGAGTGGCCGGCGTGGAGCCGCCGCATGGCTCAGCTCGCGCTCGATCTCGAGCGCGAGCTCTTCCTCGGCGGCTGCTTCAAGGCGTTCGCCATCGCCGGCGGCCGGCCGTGCGCGCTCGACGAGCCCTGCGGCCGGCCGGGGGAGCGCGACTGCCGCGGGCTCGTGCGGCCCGGCCCGGCCGGCTGCGGCATCGACGTGTTCACCACGTGCAGGAATGCAGGATGGCCGCTCACCGTGGTGCGCGGCACGGCCGATCCGTATCATCTCTTCGCGCTCGTGCTGGTCGAATAGGCTGCGACCTCCTGATGCGAGGCCGCAGACGGTGAGGACAGACACGTGACACCGAGCAGGCAGAGCCGCAAGAGGCACGGCCTCGTCGGCCGCGAGCGCGAACTGGCCGTCGCGCGGGCTGTGCTCGGCGCCGGCCGGCGCCTGCTGTTCGAAGGCCCGGCCGGAGTCGGCAAGACCACCGTGGCGCTCGCAGCCTGCGGGCTTCTCGGTCGCGACGCGGTGCGCGTCGATGGTGACGACCGCTACTTCGATAGCAGGCTCACCGGCTGGTTCGACCCGCCGCTTGTCCTCAGGCAGGGCTATCGCGAGGAGTCGTTCTTCCCGGGTCCTCTGGTCGCGGCCATGCGCGAGGGCCGCACGCTCTTCATCAACGAGCTGAACCGCATGCCGGAGTCGGTGCAGAACGTGCTGCTACCGGCTCTCGACGAGCGCCGGCTGCAGGTGCCCCACATCGGCGAGGTGCGCGCCGCCGCGGGCTTTCAGGTGGTGGCCACGCAGAACCCGGTGGAGCACGTCGCCACGGGCCACCTCTGCGAGGCTCTGCGCGATCGCTTCGAGCATCTGACGCTGTTCTACCAGGACGCCGCCGAGGAGGAAGCGATCGTCGCCGCCGCGACGGGCTCGGATGATGCTGCCCTCGTGCGCACCGCCGTGCGCCTCACGCGCGCGACGCGCCTGCACCCGCGCTTTCGCACGGGCGCCTCGGTGCGCGGCGCGATCGCCACGGTGGCCATCGCCGAGCGCCTCTGGGCGGAGAGCCGCGACCCATGCGGGCCCGTGAGCCGCGAGACGCTGCGCCGCGCGGCGGAGGCGGCCCTCACCACGCGCGCCGACCTGCGCGACGACAGCGATGCCGACTTCGCGACGGCGCTCGACGAGCTGCTTGCGCTCGTCGTCGATCGTGGCGAGGGCCCGGACGTGGCGCTCGTCGCGGCGACAGGTGGCCGCGCGGATAGCGCCGCCGTCGGCGCGGACAACGCCGCCGCCGGGAACGCCGCCGACTGCGCGGGCGCGCAGGACTCTGCCTCCGCGCGCGTGGAGCTCGCGGAGCGGCTCGGCGCAGCGGACGAGGAGCTGGACGGGTGGAAGCTGGCCGGCGCCCTCAGCGCGGGGACGCTGACTCATGCGGGTGCGGGCGCCCGCGCCTGCGCGCAGCGCCTGGCCGCGGGCGCCGTCCTGCGGCGCGCCCGCGCGCTCGTGGGCCCTCTGCGTGCCGGTACGCGGGACGTGCTGGAACCGTGGAACTCATCGTTTGGCGGCGAGCTCGCCCTGGAGCCGACGCTCGAGAACGTCCTCGGCAAGGAATGGCCTGAGGTCGGCGAATGGGTGGTGCGTCGCCGCGTCGAGCGCCGGCGCCAGGTGGTCCTCATGGTCGACACCTCCCTGAGCATGGCCGGCGAGAAGATGGCGCTGGCCGTCGTCGCCGCGGCCGTCCTGGCGCTCGAGCTGCACCCCGGCGACCTCGCGGTCGTCCTGTTCTCGAGCCGAGCCCGCGCCGTCTCGCGGCTGGGTGAGGAGGTGAGGCCTGACGAGCTCGTCAGACGCATGCTCGCGCAGCCCTGCGGTGGCGCCACCGACATCGCCGCCGCCCTCGAGACGGGCCGGACCGCGCTCGCGCGCGGCCGCGACCCGCGGCGCAGCGGCCTGCTGATCACCGACGGCGTGTGCACCGCCGGCCCCGACCCGTGCGCGGCGGCGGCCCGCTTCCGCGATCTCCACGTGCTGCTCACGCACGACGACGCGAGGCGGTCAGGCAGCGTCTGGATAACGCCGCGGAGGATGGTGGGCGAGGCGGTGGCCAGGGCCGGCAACGGCGGGATCGTGCGCGTCGATGGGTTCGCCGCGCTGCCGCGGCGGATGCTGGACGTGGCGGACAAGGTGCTGCGCTGATCTTCCCGGCCGTCCCCGGCGCCGCGGGAGCGCCGCGCCGGCGTGCTGCCGCAGGCTCCGCGCGTTGGTAGACTGACGGCGATTTCCGGGCGCGGTCCGGGCGACCGCAGCCGGGACGGCAGAGCACGAGGAGGAGCACGTGGCCCCCATCGAGAAGATCCAGCGCGAGCACGGCATCGTCGGCCGCGCGGCCGAGCTGGCCATGGCCCTGGCGGTGCTCGGCGCCGGCCGCCACCTGCTCCTCGAGGGCCCGGTCGGGGTGGGCAAGACCACCGTGGCCCTCGCCGTGTGCTCCCATCTCGGCCGGCTCACGGTGCGCATCGATGGCGACGACCGCTACTCCGAGAGCAAGCTCACCGGCTGGTTCGACCCTCCGCTCGTGCTCAAGCAGGGCTACCGCGAGGAGTCCTTCTTTCCGGGTCCCCTGGTCGAGGCCATGCGGGAGGGCCGGGTGCTGTTCATCAACGAGCTCAACCGCATGCCCGAGAGCGTGCAGAACGTGCTCCTGCCGGCGCTCGACGAGCGCCTGTTGCAGGCGCCGCACATCGGTGAGGTCCGCGCCGCCCCCGGCTTCCAGGTGGTGGCCACGCAGAATCCCGTGGAGTACGTGGGCACCGGCCATCTCTCCGAGGCGCTGCGCGACCGCTTCGAGCACCTCGCCCTGCACTACCAGCCGGCCACCGAGGAGAGCGCCATCGTGATGGCGGAGACGGGCTCGGAGGACGAGGCCCTGGTGCTCGCCGCCGTGCGCCTCACGCGCGCCACGCGCCTCCACCCGCGCTTCCGCAAAGGCGCTTCGGTGCGCGGCGCCATCGCCACGGTGGCCATCGCCGAACGCTTGTGGAGCGAGAGGCGGGACGCCTGCGGGCCCGTGAGCCGCGAGACGCTGCGCCGCGCGGCCGAGGCCGCCCTGACTACCCGCGTCGATCTGCGCGACGACATCGACGCCGATTTCGGCGCCGCCCTTGACGAGCTCTTTGAGCTGGTCGTCGACCGCGGCGAGGACCCGGATGTCGCCCTGGCCCCGCCCGCGGCCTCCCCAAAAGCCTGAGCGCCCCCGGCGGGGCGCGCCTGCGGCACGGCGGGCGCGTGGAGGTGCGGGGCCTGCCGACCTACCGGCCGGAGCCGCCCGCCGGCGACGCGCCCATGATCGCGCTCGCGGAGCGCTACAACGTGCCGGCCGCCGGCCTCGACGGCTGGACGGTGGCCGTCAACCTCACGCGCAGCGGCTGCCGCATCGGCGACCCGGGCCTGCGGTACTACGCGGAGCGCCTCGCGGCGCGCTCCGTGCTGGCCCGCGCCGCCGGCCTCGTCGGCCCGCTGCGCGGCGCCACGCAGATGGTGCGCGAGCCGCTGCGGGAGCCCTTCGCCGGCGAGCTCGACGTCGAGGCCACCCTCGAGAACGTGCTCGGCAAGCCGTACCCGGAGCCCGGCGACTGGGTCGTGCGGCGTCGCGAGGAGCGCCGCCACCAGGTCGTTCTCATGGTCGACACCTCGCTCTCGATGTCGGGCGAGAACATGGCCATCGCCGCCGTGGCGGCCGCCGTGCTCGCGCTCAAGCTGAAGCCCGAGGATCTGGCCGTGGTCGTCTTCGAGGACAAGGCCGAGGCCGTGACCCGCCTCGAGGTCGCCGACCCGGCGGAAGAGGTGGTGCGGCGCATGCTCGACCAGCCCGTGCGCGGCTACACGAACGTCGCGGCCGCGCTGGAGCTCGGCGCCGCCGAGCTGGAGCGCGGCCGCAACCCGCGGCGCAGCGGCCTGCTCATCACCGACGGGGTGGTCACCGCCGGCGCTGACCCGCTGCCCCTGGCGCACCGTTTCCCGCGGCTCTTCGTGCTACTCACCGAGGACTACAAGATGAACCCCGAGCTGTGCCGCCGTTTGGCCGACGCCGGGCATGGCGACGTCTTCCCGGTGCGCTCCTTCCGCGATTTGCCGGCGCGCCTGCTCGATGTCGCCAACCGCGTCCTGCGGTAGACTGTGCCGCGGGCGCCGCGGGGGCGCCCCTCACGCGCAAGGAGACACCCGTGGGACTGTTCGGACCTCCCAACGTCGCCAAGCTCGAGGCCATGGGCAAGATCGACGGCCTCGTGCGGGCTGCCAGGTACAAGAAGGACCCGGCCGTGGCCGCCGACGCGCGCCGCGCCCTCACCGGCTTTCTCGACAAGATCATCCAGCGGCTGCAGACCAAGAACCTGCCGCAGCTCAACACCGCCCGCGACGCGCTCGTCATCATCGGCGAACCGGCCCGCGACCGGCTGATCTTCATCATCCAGCAGGGCCACCTGCACCGGCGTCAGGACGCGGCCTACGTGCTCGGCGTCATGGGCGACCCCGTCGCCGTCAAGCCGCTCTGCGTCGCCATGCACAACCCCGACCCTCTGCTGCGCATGATCATCGTCGAGGCGCTGGGCAAGATCGGCGACCCGTCCGCCTCGGACACGCTGCGCAAGGCCCTCGGCGACCCGGACAAATCCGTCGCCGAGGCGGCGCGCAAGGCCTTCAAGAAGCTGGGTCCGGCTCCCGCCTGAGGCTCCGCCTCCGGGCGCCGTCCGCGCGGCCGTCGCGGCGGCGCCAACCGCGAGTACCAGCGCACCACCAGCGCGTTCGTGCCCCGGATCCCGCGGAACGGATAGACTTGCCGCGGCCAGGCTTCCGACACGAAGGGTGACGTCAGGCATGGTACGGACGCTGAACGGTCCGGCCTTCTCGCGCGTACTGCGCGCCGGCGCGCTCGCCGTGGTACGCGAGCAGGAGAGCCTCAACCGCATCAACGTGTTCCCGGTGGCCGACGCCGACACCGGCGCCAATCTGGCCGCGACCCTCAAGGCGGCGGCGTCGCGACTCGGCGGCGCCGCACCCGACGGCGTGGGCGCCGCCGCCCGCGTGGCCGCCGACGGCGCCCTCGACGGCGCCCGCGGCAACTCCGGCGCCATCTTCGCGCAGTTCCTGCACGGTCTGGCCGGTGGCATGGAGCGCCGCAGCCAGGTGGACGGGCCGCAGTTCGCCCACGCGGCCCGCCTGGGCACGGTCTCTGCGTACACGGCCCTGCAGGATCCTCGCGAGGGCACCATCCTCTCGGTGCTCAAGGCATGGTCGCGCGAGCTCGGCCGCCGGTCCGGCGAGGAGGACTTCACCGAGATGATGCACGGCGGCCTCGTCGCCGCCCGCGAGGCCCTCGCCGACACGCCGCGCCGGCTCGAGGTGCTGGCCCGCAACCATGTGGTCGATGCGGGCGGCCAGGGCTTCGTCTACTTCCTCGAAGGCATCATCGAGTCGCTGCGCGGCCGCGAGACGGCCTGGGCGCCCGTCGAAGCCCCGCCCCGCGGGCTGCCGCCGTTCTCTCCCGAGCACGACGAGATCGACGAGCGCTTCCGCTACTGCACCGAGGCGCTCCTCACGCCGCGCGACGCGCCGCTGTCGCAGCACGCCGTGATGGCCGCCGTTCTGGGCCTCGGCGAGTCGCTGGTCGTGGCCGGCGGCGAGCGGCGGCTGCGCGTGCACATCCACACCAACGAGCCGCAGAGGTTCCTGGCCACGGTGGCCGCGCTGGGGGTCGTCGAGCACAGCAAGATCGACGACATGGTGCTGCAGCAGCTCGAGGGCCGCGCCGCCGCCATCGCCCTGGTCACCGACTCGACCACCGACCTGCCGGAAGCCACGGCCTTCCGCCTCGGCGTCGTGGCCGTGCCGCTCACCCTGTCGATCGGCGAGGAGAGCTTCCTCGACGGCATCGACATCACGCTCGACGGCTTCATCCGCCGCGTCACCAGCGGCATGGGAGTGCCGCGCTCGTCGCAGCCGGCGGTGGCCGACTTCGTGCAGACCTATCGCCGCCTGCTGGAGTACCGCGAGGGCATCGTGTCGGTGCACATCGCCGCGGCGATGTCGGGCACCGTGCAGGCCGCCCAGGCCGCGGCCCGCGAGGTCGACCCCGCCCGCATCCGGGTGATCGACTCCTGTGCGGTCTCGGTGGGCGCCGGCCTCCTGCTCGAGGCCGCCGGCGAGGCCGTCGCCGCCGGCGCCGGCCTGGACGAGGTCGCCGCGCTGGTCGAGAGGGTGAAGCGCGACATCCGCATCTTCGGCACGGTCGCTTCTCTCGACTTCGCCGTGCGCGGCGGGCGCGTGAGCCCCGGCATGGCGCGCACCCTGACGCGCCTCCACCTCGCGCCGATCATCGTCTTCGACGAGACGGGCAAGGCCGGCAAGGGCGGCGCGGCGCTCGGCTTCGACCGCGCCCTCAACGCCATCGTCAGGCGCGCCGTGAAGTTCGCCGCCGGCGCGCCGGCCCAGGCCATGGTCGTCCACAGCGGCGACCAGGCGGGCGCCGACTTCGTCGCCGCCCGCCTGGCCGAGCGCCTTGGCGGCGAGGTCCCGGTGGTGCGCGCCGGCGCCGTCCTTACCACGCACGTGGGCCTCGGCTCGGTGTCGGTGGCCGTGCGCCGGCTGCCGGCCTGACGGCTCGCTCTCGTGGCGCGTCCGCGCGGCCCCCCGTCCCTGGTTTCCACTGGCCGCGCGAGGTTTTCGCCGCGTCCCGCGTGGGAACCCAATCGTGGAGCCCCCGCCGGGGCCTTTTCTGACGCTGGAGGAGCGATGGCCGTTCGTATAGGCGTGCCCAAAGAGACCGCGACCGGCGAGACCCGGGTCGCGCTCGTGCCCGCCGTCGCCGAGAAGTACAAGGCCCTGGGGGCGGAGGTGCTGATCGAGCGCCGCGCCGGCCAGCTCAGCCACCTCCGCGACGAAGAGTTCATCGCGGCGACGGTGGTCGAGACCGCCGCCGAGGTCTTCGCCGCCGACGTTGTGCTCAAGGTGGACCCGCCCTCGCCGGCCGAAGCCGAGCTGCTGCACGAGGGTTCCGTTGTGGTCGGCCTCCTGCACCCGTACAAGGCGTTCGACGCCATCAGGGCGCTGCGCGACCGCAAGGTCACGAGCGTCGCCCTGGAGCTGCTTCCCCGCATCAGCCGCGCCCAGGCCATGGACGCGCTCACCTCGCAGGCCTCCATCGCCGGCTACAAGGCCGTGCTGATGTCGGCGTGCATGGCCGGCCGCTACTTCCCGATGCTGACGACGCCCGCCGGGACCCTGCGGCCGGCCAAGGTGCTGGTGCTCGGGGTCGGCGTGGCCGGCCTGCAGGCCATCGCCACGGCGCGCCGCCTCGGCGCGGTCGTCGAGGCCTACGATGTGCGCGCCGTGACCCGCGAGCAGGTGCAGTCGCTGGGCGGGCGCTTCATCGACACGGGCATCGACGCCGAGGTCAAGGATGGCTACGCGCGCGAGCTCACGGATGAGGAGAAGGCCAAGGCTAAGGAGATCGTCGACCAGCACATCGTGGAGGCCGATGCGGTGATCACCACGGCGGCCATCCCCGGCCGGCCCTCGCCCAAGCTCATCACCGCCGACGTGGTCGACAGGATGAAGCCGGGCGCGGTGATCATCGACATGGCCGCCGAAGGCGGCGGCAACTGCGAGCTCACGCGGCCCGGCGAGCAGTACAACCACCCCAACGGCGTGTTCATCTACGCGCCGCTCAACATCCCCGGCATGCTTCCGGTGCACGCCTCCGACCAGTACGCCCGCAACCTCATGCACTTCCTCACGCCGTTCATCAAGGAGGGCGAGCTTGCGCTCGACTGGGACGACGAGATCCTCAGCGGCAGCGTGCTCACCCGCGACGGGGCGATCGTGAACGACGCCGTGCGCACGCTGGTCGAAGGAGGCATGCCATGATCACCGGATTCGCCGCGATCTACATCTTCCTGCTCGCCGCCTTCACCGGCTACGAGATCATCTCCAAGGTGCCCGTGATCCTGCACACCCCGCTGATGAGCGGCTCCAACTTCGTGCACGGCATCGTCGTCGTCGGCGCCATGGTGGCGCTGGGCAGAGCGAACACCACGCCGGAGCGCATCATCGGCTTCCTCGCCGTGCTGCTCGGCGCCGCCAACGCCGTGGGCGGCTACGCGGTCACCGAGCGCATGCTCGAGATGTTCAAGAGTGCGCGGGAGAAGCAGGCGCCGGCCAAGGCGGGCGGCGATGAGGGCTGACCTCATCCAGGCGAGCTACATCGCCGCGACCCTGCTCTTCATCCTCGGCCTCAAGGGCATGAGCTCGCCGCGCACGGCGCGGCGCGGCATCGTCTGGGCCGGCGTGGGCATGCTCGTGGCCGTGGTGGCCACGTTCTTCGAGCCGGCGATGACCAACTACCTGCTGATGGTCATCGCCGTGGCCATAGGCGCGACCATCGCCTACGTGGCCGCGAAGAAGGTCGCGATGGTCGACATGCCGCAGATGGTGGCCATCTACAACGGCATGGGCGGCGGCGCGGCGGCGCTGATCGCAGCCGCCGAATTCATGCACCCCGCGACCATGTCCGCCAGCTTCGCCATCCTCGGCATCGTCGGCGCGCTCATCGGCTCGATCTCGTTCTCGGGCAGCATGATCGCCTTCGCCAAGCTGCAGGGGCTGATCAGGAAGTCGTTCCTGTTCCCCGGCCAGAACATCGTCAACCTGCTGGTGCTGGCCGCGGCCATCGTCCTCGGCGTGGTGGTCATCCTCCAGCACACGAGCGATCTGACAGGGCCCGAGGGGCTCGCGCTCGGCCTCTTCTTCGGCCTTTCGCTGCTCTACGGCGTGCTCATGACGCTGCCCATCGGCGGCGCCGACATGCCGGTCGTGATCTCGCTCTACAACGCTCTGACCGGCCTGGCCGTGGCGTTCGAAGGCTACGTGCTCGGCAACGCTGCGCTGATCATCGCCGGCACTGTGGTCGGTTCCGCCGGCTTCCTGCTCACGCAGCTCATGGCCAGGGCCATGAACCGCTCGCTGGCCAACGTGCTCTTCGCCGGCTTCGGCGCCAAAGGCGGCGAGGAGCTCACCGGCGCCCTGGAGGGCACGATGAAGGAGATGGCGCCCGACGACGCCGCCATCAACATGGCCTTCGGGCAGAAGGTCATCATCGTGCCCGGCTACGGCATGGCGGTGGCGCAGGCGCAGCACAAGGTGTGGGAGCTGGCGAAGCTGCTGCAGGAGAAGGGCGTGCAGGTCAAGTTCGCCATCCACCCGGTGGCCGGGCGCATGCCTGGGCACATGAACGTGCTGCTCGCCGAGGCCGGGGTGCCCTACGACCTGATCTACGACCTCGACGAGATCAACGGCGAGCTCCCCACCGCCGACGTGGCCCTCGTGATCGGCGCCAACGACGTCGTCAACCCGGCGGCCCGCGACGACAAGGGCAGCCCGATCTACGGCATGCCCATCCTCGACGTGGACAAGGCGCACACCGCCGTGGTCATCAAGCGCGGCCGCGGCGCCGGTTTTGCCGGCATCGAGAACAGCCTGTTCTACGCCGACGGCACGCGCATGGTCTACGGCGACGCCCAGGACGTGGTGGGCAAGCTCATCGCGGGCGTCAAGAAGGTCTGACGGCCGGACGCCGGGGAGCGACACCGAACGGCCGCGGGTGACGTTCCCCGTCACCCGTTGAACCTGGCCGCCGCCCCCGCCACACTGAGGCGGTGTCCGAGCTCATCACCCAGATGCAGGCCGCCTTGCGCGCCCGCCACTACAGCCGCCGCACCGAGCAGGCCTACTGCCAGTGGGTGCGGCGGTACATCCGCTATCACGGGCTGCGACATCCCACGGAGCTCGCCGAGCCGGAGATCAACGCCTTCGCCACCCACCTCGCGGTCGAGGAGCACGTCAGCGCCTCGACGCAGACCCAGGCGCTCTCCGCGATCCTCTTTCTCTACCGGCGCGTGCTTCACCGCGAGGTCGGTGAGCTCAGCGAGTTGGTCCGGGCGCAGACGCCCAAGCGACTGCCGGTCGTGCTCACGCGCGAGGAGGTCAAGGCGCTCTTGGACCAGCTCGACGACGCGGGCCACGCCGGAGCTGCCCCCTGGCTGATCGCCTCGCTTCTGTACGGCGCGGGCCTGCGCCTCATGGAGTGCCTGCGCCTGCGCGTCCTCGACCTCGACATGGCGCGCGGTGAGCTCATCGTCCGCAGTGGCAAAGGCGACAAGGACCGCGTCACCACGCTCCCGCGCGCCCTGGAGGCGGCTTTGCGCAAGCAACTCCAGCATGCGCGCGCCGTGCACGTGGCGGATCTCGCCGACGGCTGGGGTAGCGTCCTGCTCCCCGACGCGCTCGCGCGCAAGTACCCGCGGGCGCCGGCCGAGTGGCGCTGGCAATGGGTGTTCCCCCAGCAGCGTCGCTGGATCGACCGGCGCACCGGGGAGCAGGGTCGTCACCACGTGCACCCCTCCATCGTCCAGCGCGCCGTCAAAGACGCCGTCGAGCGTGCGGACATCGCCAAGCACGCGACGTGCCACACCTTGCGCCATTCGTTCGCCACGCACCTGCTCGAGACCGGCTACGACATCCGCACGATCCAGGAGCTCCTCGGCCACAGTGACGTGAAGACCACCATGATCTACACCCACGTGCTCGATCGCGGCGGCCAGGGCGTGCGCAGCCCGCTGGACGCACTCTGATCAGGAGCCTTGTCGGGACGTCAGAAAAGGCATACGTTATGGATGAAGAAAGGATACGTCTGCCGTGGTTCGAGTTTGACGAACGGAAGAGCCGGATCAACAGACTCAAACACGGCATCGACTTCGTAGAGGCGCAAGCTCTGTGGCTCGATGCGTCGCTCGTTGAGAGCGAGGGCGTGCAGCGATCGCGAGGAGCGGTTTCTGGTGGTCGGCATGATCGACGGCAAGCATTGGTCGGCGGTCGTCACCTACAGGGCCGGCAAGGTGCGACTGATCTCGGTGCGACGGTCCCGCAGGGAGGAGATGACCATCTATGAAGGCCAGTGAGTTCGACAAGAGGTTTGACGACGGTGAAGAGGACATCACCCAGTACCTCGACCTGAGCACCATCAGGCGCCCGAATCGTGAGGTACAAAGGGTGAACATCGACTTCCCGCTGTGGATGGTGGCGTCGCTCGATCGCGAGGCCAAGCGGCTCGGCGTTACGCGCCAGACGATCATCAAGGCGTGGATCGCCGAGAGGTTGGAGCAGGAGCCGAAGGCGAGCTGACAGCCGCTTGTCCGCAGCGTCTTCTACAGACTGCATATGTCGCCCTTCCAAACCTGATGGTAGGGTCATACGCAGAAGTAGGCAGCTGCGTCGGGCGTCTTACGCTGACTGCAGAATGGTAGTTGGGCACACTCAGGAAGCGATGTGGCTATCAGTGTCGTTCCGGTGGTGTTCGCAATCCCGTGCGGGTGAAGCTGTCGGCCCCGAGGTAGGATGGCAGCGATGAGCTGTCCGCCGAATATCCCCGTGATCCCGCGGCTCACCACAGCACGGCTTGTCCTGCGAGAGCTGACGCTCGAGGACGTGGGCTGGTACGTGACGCACTTCTCGCGTCCGGAGATCATCAGCGGGCAGGGGTATCCAGCCCCTGATGGCCTTGAGGGAGCGCGCGAGGAGCTGCGGCGCTTCGTCATCGACCTCGCCGCGCAGGGGACTGGCGGCCGCTGGGGCATCGCCCTCAAGGACCATGAAGCCCTGGTGGGCAGCGCGGGCTTCTACGACTGGAACCACGAGGTTCACTCGGCCGAGATTGGCTACGACATCGCCCCCGAGCATTGGGGCAAGGGCCTCATGCGCGAGGCCCTGACGGCGATCATCGATCACTGCTTCGAGCACCTCGACCTGAATCGCCTGCAGGCGCTCGTCATGCCGCGCAACGAGCGCTCGAAGCAGCTGCTGACCGGGCTCGGCTTCGTCCGCGAGGGTCTCCTGCGTCAGTACGGGGTCGACGAGAAGGGACGGCTCTGCGACGACCAGGTCTTCGCCCTGCTGCGGAGCGAGTGGAGACCGACGACGCTGCGGCCATGCGAAGGTGGCCGTTAGGCTGTGGCAGTCGCAGGCGGATGTGCCGCCACACCTCGGACCAATGCTCCCAGGCAACGTCCTCATCCCCGCCGGGACTGTGCTGGCGTACGAAGACCGGTGAGCGATCGGGTGCCCAACAAGGCGTTTGAGCAGACTCGCCCAAGCGTCGCGCAAGACCGTGGCGTGAGCTCTCGCAGCTCAACGCCCGGACGTTCTGCGGAGGCCACATGCTGATTCGTCGCATGAGAGACCACGACGTCGAACCCGTTGTGGAGCTGGCGTTGGCGGACTACGACGGCGTCATGGCCGAGCATCACTCAGCCGCGATTCTCGCGGG
>Ga0247840_10005712_pt1 | contig 18470 bp, 12 predicted proteins | sample LaCruzMarch2015__FD_192404 | JGI IMG/M metagenome (GOLD analysis project Ga0247840, IMG submission 192404) | Freshwater microbial communities from meromictic Lake La Cruz, Castile-La Mancha, Spain - LaCruzMarch2015_17m | ecosystem: Environmental > Aquatic > Freshwater > Lake | place: Spain... | reverse complement strand
GACCTGTTCATTAAAGATCCCTCCTTCAGAAAAATGGGACAACTCCAGTCCCTTGAAGCGCGGATCACCAGTCCATGCCTCATCGTTCCATTCGCCTGCATGAAAAAGCGAGGCCGGGGGCAGGGGCCTGCCGTCCGCTTCTCTTTTGATTTGCGCAAAGAACAGGTGGAGCGTGGCCTTCATAAGCTTCTTTCCTTCCGGAGAAGGCAGGCGGAAAAGCAGGAATCCCTTGCGGACACGGCCCGGAACGGAAGGGTTTTCCGCATCCCCGATTGCGATGATGCAGGCCGGGCTCACCTCATCAATGCAGATAATCTGGTTCTTCGATCCGGAGATGGTTCCGGTGTTTTTCAGATCTTCCAGCGTGAAAGCGCTCGCCCGGTCGGGGGTTTCAAGAAAATTCAGCCGGATATCCTCCGCCGGGCAAACCAGCGGAACGAGGGAGGCCAGGATGATGAGTCGGAAGTTTGTTTTCATGGAGGGAGAGTCTGGAGGGAGATTTTTAACCAAACCGGGCCGGTCAAAGAAGGCAATTCCCCACCCTACGCCGAAATTCGGCAGGGAAATCGGAGAATGGAGAGGATCGCACCCCCTGCGACAATCCTCCCCATTGTTACCCCAAAAAAGTCAGCCGATCCTTCTGCGGCGGCGCATGACAACCACCACAGTGAGGCCACCCGCGAGAAGCGCCCAGGTAGCGGGTTCGGGAACGACGGTCACTCCCAACACGTTGGTGGAATCCGTGAAGGTATAATTGAAGCCGCCGACCGTGCCGCTGAAATCGCCGCCGCCCAGGCTCCCCAGGCTGGTGACGCCGATGGTCATCGTGCTGAAATTGCCTGCCAGTGCGGAGCCGGAGAAGACCGTGTAGGTTCCTGCCGTGATGTTGGTGAGGGTGAATCCCATGCCCCCGGCCTTGGTCAAGCCTGTGGTGCCAAGGGCAAATGTCGTGAAGGCACCTCCGCTCAAATCTGCGGTGATGGTCATTGAAATCGGAGCGAACTCGGCACCGGTCACTCCCGTGCCGTTGAGGATCGCGCCTTCGGTGAGCGCCAGTGCTTTATTGAAGGCCACCGAACTGTTGTTGGTAAAGGTGGAGGCATTGGCGACGGAAACCCCGGAGCTGCTGTTGACCGATCCGGTGCCGGACAGCACGAGCGTCCCCGCGTTGATCGTCGTCTCGCCGGTGTAGGTGTGCGCGCCGTTGATCGTGAGCGTTCCCAAGCCAGCCTTCGTGAGCGTCCCGTTTTCCCCAGACTTGTCCTGCAAGGTAACCGTCGAGTTCACTGTCGCCGTTTTTCCGCTCTCGATGTCGAAGGTATGCGTGCCCGTTCCCGCAAGGCTGATCACGATTGCATTCGCGTTGTTCCCGACCGTCAGGTTGCCTCCCGCCTTGTTCGAGATCGTACCGCCATTCCAGTTGAAGGCTTGGGAGGCTCCGTTGTTCGCGCGAGAGATGGTGGTGGTGGAAATCGTACCGGAGTTGAGGTTCACCACGGAATTGTTCAAAGTGGTGGAATTTCCGGCGTTCAGATTCAGGGAACCGGTGGTCAGCGTGCCGCCATTCATGCTCAGAATTCCCGTGCCATAGTCACCGGACGCTCCGTTTCCGACGAGAACATTCGTGGCGGCCGTGTAGGTTTGTCCGGAATTGATGGAAAAATTTCCGGTTGCGGTCCCCTGCCCCAAAATGATCTGGGTCACTGACGCAGACGAAATCCCCAAAGCCACCTGCGCGGTTGAGCGGATGTCGATTTTTGCAGCCCCCGCACCGGCCCCCTTGTTGATCGATCCTGTCCCACCTCCGACATTAAGAGATCCCCCGCCGGAAAGGATGTTGATTGAGGAATCGCCCGCACCGGTGGACATCGTGATATTGTTGGTGACATTGACGGTCACCCCTGTGTTGATCTGGAGAATGGATGAGCCATTGACACCGGTGAAGCTCCCGCCCAGCGTCAGGGAGTTGAGGTTCATTGCGCCAGCTGTTGACACAGTCAAAGTGCGAGCTCCGGCATTTCCACTGTTGGCAATCGTCACGTCCCGGGCAGATTGTGTTCCCGTAGTGCTGGTGCCGTTGATCGAGTCGATCAGAACATCCGTGCTGCTGGTCGGAACACTGCCGAGACTCCAATTCGTGCTCACGGTCCAAGTTCCATTGCCGCCGAGCACCGACTGCTGCGCGTCGGCTGCAGACACCGAAAGGAAGGCCGCACCGATCGACAATGTTGAAATACGAATCAGTTTTTTCATAGGAATTGCGGGTTTTAATATATTACAACATTGGTCTTTTATTGTATTCAACGCATGCTTTCAAGAGTTTTATTATTTATTTTGGCAGCTTATAATTTTGCCAACCAGCAGCAGGCAAGCACATCAAACCAAAATCCAGTGGGGAAATCTCACCACAAAGGCACCAAGACACAAAAGAGTCTTGGCGGAGTCGTTCACCCGGGTGTGATTAACCCGGATCCGGCGATTGAAGAATTTTGACAGGATTAACAAGATTTACAGGATTGAGTTATACCACTCTTTGAAATAACAGGACTGTCACCGAGAGTCTTGTAGCCGCCCCGCTCTGTCGGGGCGCACGGCGACAGAGCGCCGTGACTACAACAGAGTCCGCTTATCTGCAATATCTGGTATTACAGCGGATGCGCGGTGGACAAAAATATTTCCAAGCAATTTCTGCAACTGCCTTTCCCAGAATCTTGTCCAGCTTGTTAATCCTGTCTAAAAACCGTTTTTAGGATTAAAAGTGGGTGAGGTTGAGTCGCGAAGCTGGTCAGGGAGCACAGGCGTCCCGCCTGTGTATGGCTCTGGCTTCGCTGCGAGAGTTCTGTCTCCTCACAGGCGGGACGCCTGTGCTCCCTGGTTCACCCACTTTTGATCACTCCCCATTCACCCGGCGAGTAAAGAAAACCGATGCGTCTCCTTGTAACCCTTACCCTCTTTGTGGGGATTTTTTTGATGAAAAGCCGGAGAAGGAGCGAAATTCCGTCTCAGCCGCGACATATTAAAGGGCCTGTCCCATTTTTGGCGCAACGAGGATTTGGGAGCCCTATGGAGCATCAACCGGGCTGTCGTATTCCCAGAGCGCCTTGATGTTTCCAGCGTTCCACGCGTCCCACTTCGCCTGCAACTCGGCTGCTTTTCCGGGCTCCGCGGAGGAAAGGTCATTTTTCTCACCGATGTCGTTGCGGAGATTGTAAAGCCCCTGCGTAAGGGTTGGATTCTTTCCAGCGTCCAGGGTCCGGACCAGTTTCCAGTCCCCCTGCCGCACAGCCATCTGGTCGCCGTATCGCCAGAACAAAGCATCGTGGGGAACTTCCTTGGATTTGCCGGTGAGAAAAGGCAGAAGATTCACTCCGTCGAGCGCTGCGCCGGGGGGCACAGGGATTCCGGCGGCAGCCAGCGCCGTGGGCAGGATGTCGAGCGAGCTGACCGGCGCATCCACCACCTTTCCTGCGGGAAGCCCTTTCCACTGCATGACGAATGGCACGCGGATCCCACCCTCCCACAGGGTTGCCTTGTTTCCCTTGAGCGGCGTGTTCCGCGATCCGTTGTCATGCACCGCTCCATTATCGCTGAGAAAGACAACCATTGTCCGCTCCTCCTGGCCGGAGTCCCTCAATGCCTTCAAAATCTCTCCGATGCTCCGGTCCAATTGCGCCACCATGGCCGCGCACTTGCGCCGTTTCTCATCGGGAATCGAGGCGTTCTCGGATCCCGGCGGCGGCAGCAGGGGCGTGTGCGGCGAGAGGAATGCAACGTAAAGAAACCATGGTTCGCTCCTCTCGATGAACGAGCGGGCCTCGCGCGCCATCGCGGTATCCACATACGGGTCGTCCGTCCTCGCAGCCTCCCGGAATTTCGGATCCTCCCGGTCGAAGAAAAATTTTGCGGTCCGCTCGATGCCGGGATCGTTTTTCGGGTTTCCCGGTGTCCCCTCCCCGCCGTGTCGAAAAAAGAAAAGCGGCGGCAGCTTGTCCTGCCCCGGAAACCAGACCGACTCATCGAAGCCGCGGTTCTCCGGCCGGAAATCCCGGTTCCGCATTGATCCGAGGTGCCACTTGCCGATGTGCCCGGTCGCGTAACCGGCCTCCTTGAACCACTGCGCAGCCATCTTCACGGACGCAGGCAGTCCAAAGGGAGCCAAATCGGCTTTGGCGTGGTTGAACTCATGACCGAATCGCGTCTGCCAACGGCCCGTGATCAAGCCCGCCCGGCTCGGACTGCACACCGGACCGGACACGTAGCCGTCGGTAAAACGGACCCCGTTTCGTGCGATCGAATCAATGTTCGGAGTGGCAATGTCCGTGCAGCCGTTCACCCCGATATCCGCATACCCGAGATCATCGGCCAGAAGGATGAGAACGTTCGGTCTCAGTGAAGAATCAGCCGCCTTCAGGGCCCCGTGACTTGCGAAAAGCACCGCCACAAGAACACCTGACCGCCTTGCGACAATACACAGCACGGACGAGACGTAATGATTTATAAATGCCATAAATGACATTGTATCGAGCAACGTGATACGGAAATCAAAAAATTTAACCACACCAAATGGCGAATTGACAAAGCGATGGCTGCGGCGAATGTATTCCGTGAATGGAATTTTCTTCCAAGCATCCCTCATTTCATCCAAAAGGCGTTGCTCCACAGGACCGGCGAAGTGAAGGCTTTTCCTTGATTGAGCTCTTGGTGGTAGTGGCGATCATCGGGCTGCTGGCGACGCTGGCGGTCCCAGCTTTTCATTCCATCGGGCAGGCACGCGGGGTGAGCGAGGCGGCCTATCAAGTCTCGGGAGCAATCGAACTCGCGCGGAGCGAGGCGATTTCCCGGCAGACGTATGTCTGGCTGGGACTCCAGGAGCAGACCAATTCGGGAAATCGGGACCTGCGGGTTGGGATCGTTTACTCCAAGGATGGCTCCACCAACAATAATACAAACAACCTCCAACCCATCGGCCGGGCCGTCCTCGTCCAGTGGGTCGGACTGACGAATTCCACTGGCGTTCCGGGAAGCCCCGGGGAACTTGCCGGATTCAACGGCGGAGTTTCTTTCGATATCGGCCAGGCCGCCAGCTTCACAGACAGGCGATCCATCACATTCACTCCGCTGGGCGAGGTCATGACGAACCCCTCCCCGACTCCCTCCTCGGCTTTCGATCCGCTCCTTGCCATCGGCCTTGCGACAGCCAGGGGGATCCAGCTCGACTCAAATAATGTCGTGTCCGTCGCCATTGACGGCAGCGTTGGAATTCCCACTATCTATAGAAAATGAAGAAGGATTTGGGACTTGGGATTGGGGATCGGCCGGGCATTTCCAATTTCCGATTTCCGACTTTGCTCCTCGCCTTCTCGCTGGTCGAAGTGGTGCTGGCGCTCGGCATTGTTTCTTTCAGCCTGCTTGCCGTCGTCGGCTTGCTCCCCGTTGGCCTCAGATCGATCAAGAATGCCAACGAACAAGCAGCTGCGGCCAATGTGGTGGGTGCGATTTCCGCTGCCCTGCGCGCAGCCTCATCGACCGATGGAACGAACTTTACGAACACCTTCTCCGGAGAAAATATCACCTATCGGATAGGGGGGGGCAATGCCTCAACAAACAAGTGGACCAACCTCGACCTCAGCGGCACCCCAGGGACTTCGGCCAAACGTCTTTCCGCACTCTTGGAGATTGTGAACCAACCCGGCACGAACCCGCCCACTCCCGGCCGTGCGGTGATCAGCGTAGCCTGGCCCGCCCAGGCGGATCCCGAATGGCACTCGGCCAATCAAACATGGACGAAAGCCGAGGGCTCCCTTACCACCGCGATCCAATTCCTCCCCAAGTGATGAGATTCTGGATTCTGGATTTTGGATTGGGGATCGGCCGGGCATCGGCCCGCCGGGCTTTTCATCCCTCCATCCCCTGGGCTTCGCCTGGCTTCACGCTGATCGAACTCCTGACGGCCATGGCCGTGCTTGCGATGATCCTGGTGATGATGCTGCAGGTGGTGAACGGGATTCTGCAGTCGACGAAAACCCAGAACCAGCAGATGGACTCCGTGGGAGCCGCGCGACGGATGCTCGATGTGATGGAGTCCGATCTCAGACAGGCCATTGTGGGCGAAAACGCCGCCGTCCTTGTGAATGCCAGTTCCCCGGGGCTGGCATTTCTGACCGACCGCCGTGGTCCCGCCGGCTCGACCGGTCACCGATTTCTCGCGGTGAGATACGCTCTGACCAACAGCACCCAGTTCTCACGGTCTTATGGTTCGGTGGGTTTTACCAACACGGACCTTCTGGCAGGGGCTCTCGCCACCTCGACCAACTCGGTCCTGGCCGATGGCATCCTCGGATTTCAAATCCGCGTCATGAGCGATTCGACCAACCGCGTTTCCACGTCCGCCCCGTCGGCGAACTGGTCCACAAACAGTTACAACGGGGCTTCGACACCCACGGGATGGAATGCCCTCATCACGGGTTCTCCATCCTTTGCGACAGGACTGACCAACCGCGCACAGTCGCTTCAAATCTGGGTCGCTGCCGTGGATAAGCAGAGCTTGCAACTTGTGGACATCGCATCCGCACAGGCGGCCTTCGGCGCGGACCCGACCGCATGGCAAGCGAATGTCGATGCCTCAAGCCTCCCGGCTCAGGTCAAATCCAGCATACGCATCCTCACGAAAACTCTCGCGCTTCCATGAGATCGGCGAACTTCAAAAAGCATCCGACTGACCGACTCCCCTTGGAAATTCAAAACTCCAAGTCCGGCATGGCGCTTGTGATCACCCTGTCCCTGATTGTCCTGGTCACGATTGCGGCGATGGCCTTCTTCGCGCGGGCGACTTCGAACCGTGCGATCGAGTCCTCGCGCTCGAATGCGGTGCTGGCGGAGGGGGTTGCCCGGACCGGCGTGGATTACGCAACCGCGCAGATTCTCCAGGAGATCGCTGCAAAATCGACGCTCACCAACGGGTTCTACCGGCCCACGAACAACACATTTGCCGTCCCCCAGCGGGCGCTGGCTTCCGCCGTTGCCTCGAATACGAATCTGGCAAACCTGGTGCGGCGCAGCGTCAACGAGACGACCAACGGCGTGGGCGAGACCAATGCCTCGGCTCATAATACAGCCACGGCCTCGCGCAATGGCCGCGTCGTTGGCACAAACCGCTGGAATGCCCCGCAGCTCAACTTCTCCACCGGCTTCACCTCCACCAACGAGCTCCCCAACTGGATCTACCTCAACCGCGACGGCTCGGCCACCGCCACCGCTTCCACCAATGCCATCGGCCGCTTTGCCTACGCTGCTTACGACGTCAGCGGCCTGATCGATATCAACCAGATGGGCGGGGGGGATGCGACAAATCTTCCCTTCAAGGGCTTTCCCCAGCATGCGGACATTGCGACGGCGGTCGATGGCATCACGATGAATGCGACCCTTCTCCGCGCCTGGCGGTCCGGCAGCCACACATGGCCGGAAATCCGCGAACAGTGGTTCAAGAGCGGCGGCCTCGCCGCCCCTGCCGACGGGCGAATGTTCGCGACGCGGCAGGACCTTCTCCGCGCCATGGGATCGGGTGCCGCCGGGCTGCCTTCCAGCGCGTCACCGTTCCTCACCCACTTCACACGCGAAGCCAATGCGCCTTCCCTGCCTTTCATCGATGCGACAACACTCGATTTTCCGGCCGACCACTTTGCCGCCTTTTATTCGGCAGAGCAGACCCTCACCGGCTACCACGATGACGGCACGTCCTACACCTACAAGGTCAAGGCGGGCGATCCAGTGCTCCACAATCGCTTCTCACTCGGGAAGCTCGGGCGGGAAAGTGCCGGTACCTACCAATACTGGCTCACTCCCGCCGGACCCGGCGCAGGGATTTCCGATGCCGCCATCAAGGCGATCTTCGGCCTCAAATGGGATGCCTCCAGCGAACGCTGGATCTACACATCGCCCGACAGCTCCTCCATCGCTTCCGAAATCAAGACCCTTGCCCAGGTCGCCGCCGCAAACCGCCCGCCCGATTTCTTTGAAATCCTCAAGGCGGGAATCAACCCGAACTCCCTCGGTGGCCGCCAGACTCTCAACGGGGCAAGCCAATTCAAAACCGAAAGCGGTCCGCTTCCCGAGCAGGTCCGGCAGGGCAACGCCGACCTGCACGTTTTCCGCATCGGAGCCAGCATGATCGATCAGGCCGACAATGACAATTATCCCACCCGTGTGGCCTTCACGCTCGCGGGCACCGACATCGAGGCTGCCGGGGTCGAGGATCTGCCCTATTTATTTGCCGGGATCATGCAGCCGCAATACCAGCGCTGGCGGCTCTCGGATGCCGAGTTGACCGCAGCGCCGGGCGGCAACGCCACTGTCGCCGCCAACAATTGGGGCTGGTATTGGAAAAATATCACGATGACGATGACTCCCATCCTCTTCAACCCCCACCGACAGCCTGTCGCAGCGCCAGCCAGCGCCCCGACCAGCCTGAGAGCGGAGGTCCAGGGCGGACGGCTCGAGGACATGAATAGCGGATATCGGACTAGAATTCTGCCATTCCTCGATCTCAACAACTATCCCGCGCTTCCGTTCATTCCCCTGCAAACCGGGCAGATTTCCGTTCCCCCAACCACGGGCAATGTCACACTGGAGAGTTATCGCGTAAACCCCAAGACGATCGACAACAAGCGCGATGGGATCAAATGGGCGGCCGAGGGCGAAACCGCAAATTTCTTTGAGTTATTCCGACTTCCCGAAAGCAGCCCGCCGGGTGGCATGGCCGGAGGTGCCCCCTTCCTGACGGCGAAAGGGAGCGGTGATAGCGCTTCGATTAGGGAAATATTCGATGACATTTTCAATGCTATCACGGTGCGATTTTCGGATTTGAGGCTGGTGCTGACATACCGATCCCCATCCGGCAACTATCGGGTTTACGATGCACTTGGTGGTGGTGGGCTCCCGGGCTGGGGAGTCGATACGGGGTGGACTTTGTTTGGATTCAATTTTAATTACCTAGCCACTATCACCAACTCAACGACATCCGTTACGACGTGGGATTCTCCCGGGACTTCTAGCGCCCCCTTCCCCGCGACCACCGTCGACAAAAACAAGTTCAGAAACATTGTCAATGTCGGGGGAATGCTTTTCAAGCCAGACCCCAGGACCTCTCGATACGGCATCTACTTTACCAAAGGTGATCAAGGCAACGCTGCGGTCACACCAACCCCAAACTCCCTTTACAATCCAGGAGCTTATAATGGGGTTCTGGTGTCTGACAGAGATGGGGAAATTCCCTTGAATCCCAACCGCAATGACAACCTCGATACGAATCTCTTTCTGATTAGGAACATGAATTCCGCCCTCAACCCGGACTACGAACAACCCGGCCCGCCCGTGAATTTCGCAGGCATTACGCCGGTCCCGCTGAACACCGCCTATGGCACAGCCGCCTTCAACCTGCGCCCCAGCAAACTTGCGGCGGGGGGAATCTCTGCCGGAACCGGCCCCTACCTCGAGAACATCGCGGACAGGCCCCAGGACTCACCGCTGGTTTTCCGTCCGAACGATGCATTTTTTGCGGGTCAGACATCCGGCTCGAACCCGCTGATTTCTGAGAACACTTCATTTCCCGGGTCGCAGGGCCTGGCATCCAATCCGGACTCCGCCTCGCGTCCGATCATCCTCCAGCGGCCATTCCGAAATGTCGCCGAACTCGGCCACGTCTTTCGCGACCAGCCCTACAAGTCGCTCAACTTCTTTCATGAGACCAGCGCCGACCTTGCCCTGCTCGACCTTTTCAGCGCGGGAGAGATCAGGTCCGACGAGGTGGCCGGCAGGGTGAATGCCAACTCGGCCGGTCTTCCAGCATGGAAGGCCCTCTTCCGGGGTGCCGGAATCACGATGTCGAACAACTCGACAACCTTCTCGTCCAGTGCCACGGACGCCCAGGCCGATGCTTTGGCGAGTGCGGCTTTGACCGGCAACATGTCGATCAGCCTGCCCGGAGCCTTCAAAAATGTGATCGCGACCGGCAACGCGACCATCACGGCAAACCTCGGCACCATCAAGTCCCGGAGGGAGGCGCTCGCCCGATCCATGTCCGGCATGACCCAGACCCGCACCTGGAACCTGTTCCTCGACGTGATCGGACAGGCCGGAAAATTCAGTGGTGGCGCAACCGGCGCCGGTGACTTCGTCGTCGAAGGCGAGAAACGCTGCTGGATCCACGCCGCCATCGACCGCTTTACCGGAAAAATCGTGGACATCGAACGGGAGTCTCCCAATGAATAAACCAGCAGTTCCTTTTTACCACAAAGACACAAAAAAAGGCAGTTGCGAGCGGCAGGCACTCCGTTTGCCTTTCTCCCGTCAGGGAAATCTCACCGTCAAGCATCTCTTTGTGCATCCCCACCCTTTGTGCCCTTTGTGTCTTTGTGGTGAATTTCATCTGCTGGACTTAAGATAATCTTAGCAACCACCAACAAGCACTGAACCATGAAACCCATATTTTTTCTCATTGTTTGCACCGTCTTACTTCGCGCGGAGGAGGCGATTCCCGAACTACCGCAGCCGGTCGCCCCGGTCACCGCACCGAAGGATGGCATGCGATGGAAAATCTCCATCGGCAGACAAGGCGGAATGGACGCGCCGGAATTGGTGGTCAACGGCTCGCTGCTCCGGGGCGTGCGCGAGGAATCCCTCTCCACCAGCAAGGGGGAAATCCGCCGCTGGCATATCATCGGAACGCGTGTCTACACAAAGCTGCCCGGAAGCGAGGAGGTGCACGAACTGAATCTTGACGACGCCGACCACGATGCCGCGAAGAAATTCTATGTGAGCGGCTTCCCCGGGATTTTTCAAATCCTCCCCACCGACCTGCAGGGCGTCGCCTACGACAAGGACAGCAAGCGATTTCTGGCCACCTACAAGAAAAAGGCGGGAGAGATGGCCAGGACGGGCGTCGGTGACGAGGCGATGGTCTTTCCCGCCGGCCCCTCGGTCCCGATCGAAGCCACCTTCGATGCCACGACCGGCCTCCCGCTCTTCGCCAGGGTCGGCGACAAATTTTACATCTACGAAATCGCGACCACGGGCGCGGTCGAGGCCGTCCTGCCCCCCGAAGTGCGACTCCAGATTTCCAACAAACTCGATCGCGCCGCCGCCCTCCAGAATGCGATCCGCCGCCAGGAATCCGTCCGCCGATAGGAACAGGTCTCTGCTCGTGCGAAACCGTCCAGCACGATCAGAACATTGAACCGATGCTATGCAGCCTTTCCCAAACACACGACATGAAAAAACGAACACTCACCGGAACCCTGCTGCGCGGCGCATTGCTGCTGGCTCCCCTGATCACAATCATGACAGCGAACGCTGAAGTCGCCCCCGTCCAATTGCCCGCCGACTCGGGATTCACGCTCACTGTGAAGCTCGGCGAACTTCCAGCCACGGGCGATGTCCGGCTTGCAGGGGAGTCGGCGGCCGATGGCGGGGAGCGCTGGCGGCTGGCCGTCGAAGGCGATGGCGCGGACCGCGGACTGGTTTTTGAAATGCGCATCGCTGGTGACCCCGAGATCGTCAAGGAAGTGGAGAAGCGATTCAAGGCGGGCATGAAGAGCATCCCGCCCTCGATGCTGGCCGACGCCAAGGCGGGCCTGTTCCGCGTCATTGCGCCGCTCAGCCTGATCGGGAGCGGCCCGCATGAGGTCATGGTCCGGATATTCCCGCCGGTCTGGGATCTGGACCTCTTCGTCGACGGTGTCGCAATGGACAAGGAATGGCCTCTCGGCCCGATGGTGCCTGCGGGAAAAGCGGCTGCGCTCCATGAATTGGTCACTTCAACCAAATTGGAACCATCCCCACTGACCGACGATCAAATCCTCGCCCGGAGCGGCGGGATGGACGCCGTATCGGAACGGGAAAAGAAATTCTTCGGTCCGAATATCAGCAATCCTCCCTACTTCCGCCCGCGTGGCATTGAGACCCACACCGGCGACTGCGCGCCGATCTTCGACGGCGAGCGCTGGCATCTTTATTACCTGAAAGACCGCAACCACTGGCAAAAGCGCTGGGGATGGGGAGGCCTCGCCTACGGGCACCTTTCCAGTGACGACCTCGTCCATTGGGTGGAACATCCCGACGCCATGTCGATCCGCCAGCCGTATGAGGGAGCGATCTGGACCGGTTCGTTCGCGAAAATCGGCAACGAATATTTGGGGTTCCTGAGCAACTGGCTCATCCCGCAATGGATCAAAAAATACGACGCCGCATGGGGGATCCGCATCGCACGCAGCAAGGACGGGATCCACTTCGAAGTGCCCGAGGGAGACAAGCCCGTGCCGGTGCTTCACGGCGGCGACGCGGACATCATGGTGCTGGAGGACGGCCGCTACGGCATCGTCTCGCGCGGCGACAAGGACGGACAGCGGCAGATGTTCTTCTTCACCTCCAGCGACTTGGTCAACTGGAAGGAGGAGAAGTGCCCTTTCGAATTCGCACCTCCGAACTGCGACTGCCCGCATTATTTCCGCTTCGAGGGCGGACACTACCTCTTCAGCTCGGGTGTCGCGCGGAAGGGAGAGTCGCTCCACGGCCCCTGGCAGGACATCCCCCGCTCGTCACTGGGTGTCCCAAAAACCGCGCCATGGCAAAACGGAAGGCGCCTCATCGCGGGCATGATCGGCGACAGCGGCTGGGGCGGCGACGGAGTCATCCACGAGTTGATCAAACTACCGAATGGAAATCTCGGCGAAAAATTTGTTTCGGAAATGACCCCGATCTCCGGTGAAGTCCTGCACTTGACTCCGGCTCCGCTCATCGGAAATGCCGATGTCAGCGAACAATCCGTCACGGTCAATTCAAACGGAGAATTTTCGTCAGCGGTGGTTGCCGGCATCCCTCAAATGGCCCGCATCCGGCTGACCGCAAAACCCGGAGCCGGAACCAAGACCTACGGGGTGACCCTTCGCGGAGCCGGCAGCTACGCCTCGGGACTGGCCCTGACACTGGATCCAGCGAAAGGCACCGCATCATTCAACCGCGTTTCCGGACCAGGAAAACACACGGAGGTGGGAGTCGAGCAAATCAAAGACATCGAAGGCCTCGGGCAGTCCGCCTCGCTGGACATCATTCTCGGACCGGAAGGGCTGATCGACGTGGAGATCAACGGCACCCACTGCATCACCATGAGGGGACCGAAAACTCCATCCAACGATCGCCTCTTCCTCTTCTCCGAAGGCGGGGACACCACGTTTGAAAACGTGGAAGTCCGCGAGTGGATGCCGGCCACGACCGTGCGGCGCTAAAGCCGGAAAACGTCAGTATTTCCTGTCCAGCGTCGTGGTGGAAAAATCATCCGTCCGGAATGGGACGGCGGGAAATCCCGCGCCATTGTAGAGGTTGCAGGTCGGGTTGTCCGCCCATGCGTAGCGCACGGCGACTGGTGCCGGAACATTGTCCGCCCAGACGACCACATCGTTGCCGTCAATCTTCGCATCGGCCCAAACCCATTTTTTATCCTCCCCGCAAATCGCGAACCCCTCCACTTCGCTGGCCGGGCTGTTGCGGACCAGAGGTGCGGTTTCCGAGTTTTTTGACTTCACATCGTAGGTGGCGGGAAGCGGCTTCGCGACGAGACCTCCATCCGCATGCTTGAAGGCCAACCGGATCTTGCCGCCATCGGCCTTCATGGACTGATACACAGGGCCGCTGAACAGAATCTTTTTGCCATAATGATTCGCCAGTGCGACGGCACCGAGACGCTCTCCCGCATCCTTCTTGTTGCGGGGATGGATGTCCCCGGATTCCCCGATGTCGATCAGGACCGCTTGTCCGGTATTTGTAAGTTTCAGCGTCATGGTCTGCGCTTCTCGGAGTTCCGCCCAAGCGCTCTCGGACGGCGCGGGAAGCTTCGGCTGGTAGTTCGCGAGTTGACAGAAATAGAACGGGAAATCCCCCTGCTTCCATTGGGTGCGCCAATCCTGAATCAACAGCGGGAACGCCGAACGATACTGCCAGGCGCGGTTGGTATTCGCCTCACCCTGATACCAGATGACCCCGCTGATGGCATAGGGAACAAGCGGGCTGATCATCCCGTTGAAGAGAATGGAAGGTATCTTCTGAACGCGCGGCCTCACCTTCGGCTTAGTCGTAGCCGTGGCTGTGGCATTTGCAGTCCTCGGTGTGCCGGTGGTCATTTCCTCGTTGAGAGCCTTCTCGCGGGCCTCCTTGAGATGGGGAACCGAATCAACCGCCTCCCGGCTCATCCACGCCTCGCCAGGCGTTCCGCCGTAGGAAGACTTGATGAGCCCCACCGGCTCCCCGAGTTCCTTTTGAAGACGCTTCGCAAAAAAATAGCCCACCGCGGAAAATGCCCCGGCGGTCTCGGAAGCCGCCACCGTCCACACCCCGCGACAATCATCGGCCGGCACGTCCGACTCGGCGCGGGCCACAAGGAACTGGCGCACCATCGGGTTCGCCGCAACCTCAATCTCCTTTGCCGAGTCGATGGCTCCCTTGAGCGGAAACTCCATGTTCGACTGCCCCGAAGCCACCCAGACCTCGCCCACCACAACGTCGCTCACCGCAATTTGGTTTTTCCCTGCAACTTTCAATTGGAACGGGCCGGGCCCGGACGCAGACAGATCCAGCGTCAATTTCCACCGCCCGTCCGCATCCGCAACAGCCTTCGCCTCCCCACTCCCGCCAAGGGTCACCGTCACGCTCTCCCCGGGGTCGGCCTTCCCCCAAATCGGAACTCCGGCAGCCTTCTTCAAGACCATGTGATCGGAAATGATGGCCGGCAGCACAACATCCGCAAAAAGGGAGCCAACCGGAAGAAGTGCCGCGAGAAGGAAAGGTAGGATCTTCATTGGAAAATCAAATCAAACCAACGACCCCCTGCATTGCAAGCGCAATAAAATTCCATATTCGCTCTTTTTCTATGATGACAACTCCCGGCTGCCGCCGGGATTTTGCGGGGATTTTGCGGTTGCCTCATCCCGGCTGACGGATAGGATGCCGCGGAGATATATTTCGACAGTTTGCACGGGATGTTTTTGCGCAGAGGCCTGTGAGCGCAGGGATGAACCAGCAGATTCTTGAAATTGACAAATGCCGGCGTGGCGGAATTGGCAGACGCGCACGACTCAAAATCGTGTTCCTTCGGGAGTGTGGGTTCGAGACCCTCCGCCGGTAAGATCATTTCAAAGCATGACTCCATCCCCATATATCCTCGCGGGTGACATCGGCGGAACGAAAGCCAACATTGCCACGTTCCGCGTGGTGGGGGATGAGCTTCTTTCAGTCCGCAGCCAGCGTTACCCGAGCACATCGTTTGCCGGGCTTAATGCGATTCTGCGGGCCTATCTCGCGGAGGACGAACGCCCGATCCTGGCGGCCTGCTTCGGGGTTCCCGGACCGGTTCACAACGGGCGGGCCAAGCCGACCAACCTGAGCTGGGGGGTCGATGCTGCGGAGATTTCCGAGGAGTTCGAGATCCCTCATGTCGCGGTCATGAACGACCTGGCGGCAAATGCCTACGGGGTTTCCCACCTCAAGCCGGCGGACTTTGCGATCGTGCAAAAAGGCGCCCAGGACGCGGAGGGAAACCGATGTGTCGTTTCGCCCGGCACCGGGCTCGGCGAGGCCGGGATGTTCTGGGACGGGAAGCGCTATCACGTGTGGGCCTGCGAGGGAGGGCATGCCGACTTCGCCCCGCGCGGCCCGCTGGAGATCGCTCTCCTGGAGTATCTGCAAAAGCAGTTCGGCCACGTGAGCGCCGAGCGGGTCGTCTCGGGCATGGGCATCGAAAACATCTACAAGTTCCTGCGCGAAACCGGGCGGGGGAAGGAATTGCCCGCCGTCGCCGCGGAAATGAAGAAGGCGGACCCAAACCGGATCATTTCGAAATTTGCGGCGTCCGGAGCCTGCCCGATGTGCGTGCAGACGCTGGAAATCTTTGTCGGATGCCTCGGGGCGGAGGCGAGCAACATGGCTTTGAAAACGATGGCATCAGGTGGAGTCTACCTGGGCGGCGGGATCCCTTCCAAGATGCTCTCCCTCATCCAGAGCGTCGCCTTTCTCCATGCGTTCAATGACAAGGGCAGGCTCTCCTCGCTGCTGGAAAGCACACCGGTGATGGTGATTCTCAACGACCAGGCGGCGCTGATCGGAGCGGCCTACTACGCGCGTGAGGGAGCCGCCGCTTCCTGAACATCTATGCCCTCCCCCGCGCCGAACCTTCATACTTCCACCTCGCGGATCTTCATCCCGGATGGAAAACCCGTGGAACCGGCGCTCGCCCGCATCACGCACCTTGGTATCGGAGCGCACCAGGATGATCTCGAATTCATGGCGTTCCATGGAATCATCAACTGCTTCCATTCGGACTCCGAATGGTTCGGGGGGGTGACCTGCACGGACGGGGCCGGGTGTTCGCGAGGCGGGGTCTATGCAGACCGCACCGATGAGGAGATGCGGGAAATCCGGATCCGCGAGCAGGAGGCTGCCGCCATGGCCGGCCGTTTCGGGGCTGTGATTCAGCTCGGGCATTCGAGCGCCGCGGTCCGGGATGCCGGCAACTCCGGACTGAAGAGCGATATTGCAGCGATCCTCGCCGCCACGCGTCCGAAGGTGGTTTACACTCACAATCCCGCAGACAAGCACGAGACGCACATCGGCGTGTTCTTTGCCACGATTCGAGCCCTGCGCGAAATGCCCCCTCAAGACAGGCCGGCTGCGGTTTACGGTTGCGAGGTCTGGCGCGGGCTCGACTGGATGCTCGACGGCGACAAGGTTGCTCTCGATGTGGGAGGGCACCACAACCTCGCGGCAGCCCTCAACGGGATTTTCGATTCCCAGATTGCCGGAGGAAAAAGATACGACCTCGCCACGGTTGGGAGGCGCCATGCGAATGCCACGTTCTTCGACGCGCATTCGGCGGACCCTGCGGAGATGCTTTCCTTCGCCATGGATCTCACCCCGCTCATCGCCAACAACCCGCCGGATATCCTGGAATACGTTCTCGGATACGTCCGGCGCTTCGAGGCGGATGTCCGCCGCAAGCTCGCGACGGGGGCAGCGTGGAAATAATCATCAGGCCGGCTCCCTCCGACTGCGCGGAGACCGCCGCCGGGATTGTGGCCGGCCTCGTCCGCAGAAAGCCGGATGCCGTCCTCGGGCTGGCCACCGGCAGCACTCCGCTCGGGCTCTATGGGGAGCTCATCCGGATGCACCGTGCGGAGGCGCTGGACTTCTCCCGCGTCACCACGTTCAATCTGGATGAATACGCCGGCCTCGACGCGCACCACCCGGCCTCCTACCGCCGGTTCATGCAGGAACACTTTTTTGGCCGGGTGAACGTGCGCCCGGAAAGCATCCATATTCCGGATGGAAGGACATCCGACATTCCCGCCCACTGCCGGGACTACGAGGATGCCATCCGGAAGTCCGGGGGAATCGACCTGCAGGTTCTGGGAATCGGCCACGACGGGCATATCGGGTTCAACGAACCCTCCTCCTCGCTCGCCTCTCGGACGCGGATTAAAACGCTCACCGAAAAAACCATTGCCGCGAACCTCCGGTATTTTTCCGAGGGAGAGGCGGTGCCCCGGCACGTCATCACCATGGGTGTCGGAACGATCATGGAATCCCGCACCTGCCTGTTGCTTGCCTGCGGGGATGGCAAGGCAAAGGCGCTTGCCGCCATGGTGGAAGGTCCGGTGACGGCGATGTGCCCGGCTTCGGCCCTTCAACTGCATCCCCGCACGGTGGTGGTTGCCGACGAGGCTGCAGCCAGGCACCTCGCGCGCGCCGACTACTACCGGTATGTCTACGAAAACAAGCCGGACTTTCAAAAGATCCCGCCGTTACAAGCGGGCTGAGCCCGGATTGTCAGGGGGCGTCCCCCGGAGGAAGCCGGGTGATCTTCTCGATCCAGTCCCCTCCCGCCCCCTTCATCCATTTCCACACATACCATCCGACGACGAGGGAGAGCAGGATCGAGACGACGACATCGGACGGATGGTGCGCGCCCATTGCGATGCTGGACCAGGCAACCAGACCGGCACCTGCAAGGGCGGGGATGCCGAGCAGCGGAGATGCGAGCGCCAGCACCGCGGCCAGCCCGAACGCCGTCGCGGTGTGGCCGGAGGGAAATGAGTTATAGGCCGGCTGGCCGATCAGCAATTTCCCCTCATGCCATGGGCCGTAGAACCCCTTCTCGATCGCGGGGCTCTCCTTCGGTCGGGTGCGACCGGTCGTGAGGCGGGAGGCATTCGCAAGGATTCCCGCCAGAGTCGAGGCGATCATCGCCGCCGCAACAATCCGCATCCAGCGCCGGCTTTTCATGAGGCGGGCCACAAGCAGACCAACAAGGCAAACCGCCATGAGCGGCGGCCAGTCGCCGAACTTGCGGACGGCCGAATGGAACCGGGCGTCAGCGGATTTTTTCCAGCCCTTCCCCTGCGACGCCACCACGGCCTCGCGCACCGGAGAGT
>Ga0247840_10005711_pt1 | contig 18471 bp, 17 predicted proteins | sample LaCruzMarch2015__FD_192404 | JGI IMG/M metagenome (GOLD analysis project Ga0247840, IMG submission 192404) | Freshwater microbial communities from meromictic Lake La Cruz, Castile-La Mancha, Spain - LaCruzMarch2015_17m | ecosystem: Environmental > Aquatic > Freshwater > Lake | place: Spain... | reverse complement strand
CAATAACTATAGCTGACGGGCCTATCTTTAAATAACCCCCTGTGCCAGCATGGCTCTTGCCACTTTGAGGAATCCGGCTACATTAGCACCTTTCATATAATTGATATATCCGTCGTTTTCTTTGCCGTATTTTACACACTGATTGTGAATTTCGCTCATAATTTGATGCAATTTGGCATCTACTTCGGCCGCAGTCCATGTAATATGCATAGCATTTTGGGTCATTTCAAGTCCCGATGTGGCTACACCACCTGCATTTACAGCTTTGCCGGGTCCGTACATTATTTTATGTTTCAGGAATAATTCTATTGCTTCGGGTGTACATCCCATATTCGAAATTTCGGCTACACACATCACGCCATTTTTAATTAGCAATTCGGCATCGGCTTCGTTTAGTTCGTTTTGAGTGGCACAAGGCAGTGCAATATCCACTTTTACCTCCCACGGACGGCGGTCGGGCACAAACACGGCACCAAACTTTTCGGCATAAGGTGATACAATATCGTTGCAGGTAGCACGAAGGTCGAGCATGTATTCAATTTTTTCGCCAGAGATTCCGGCTTCGTCATAAATATAACCATCTGGTCCTGAAATAGTAACCACTTTTGCTCCCAATTCGGTTGCTTTAAGTGCTGCGCCCCACGCCACATTTCCAAATCCCGAAATAGCTATCTTTTTACCTTTTATATCTATTCCGGCTGTTTCGAGCATGTGATGCACAAAATACAAACCACCAAATCCGGTTGCTTCGGGGCGTACAAGCGAACCGCCAAACTCAAGATTTTTACCGGTAAGTACACCTGTGTTTTCGCGTGCCAATTTGCGGTACATGCCATACATATAAGCTACTTCGCGACCACCAACACCAATATCGCCCGCAGGTACATCTGTGTCGGGTCCAATGTATTTCCACAATTCGAGCATAAAAGCCTGACAGAAACGCATCACTTCGGCATCCGATTTTCCTTTTGGATTAAAGTCAGAACCGCCTTTACCACCACCCATAGGCAGTGTTGTGAGTGCATTTTTAAAAATCTGCTCAAATCCCAGGAATTTTAAAATCGATAGATTTACCGATGGGTGAAAACGCAAACCACCTTTGTAAGGGCCAATAGCATTGTTAAATTGTACGCGGTAACCAAGGTTTACCTGCACATCACCGCGGTCGTCGACCCAAGGTATTTTAAATGTAAAAATGCGGTCGGGTTCTACCAACCTTTCGGCTATTTTGGCTTTTTCAAATTCAGGGTGATTGTTATACTCTTCTTCAATAGTCATTAAAACCTCTTTAACTGCCTGAAGATACTCGTATTCGCCTGGGTGTTTGGCTTCGAGTTGTTGAATAAGTTTGTCGATAATCATAATATTGATGTGTTAATGTGATAATATGCTAATGTGATGATTTTTTTAATTGTAAATAGTAAATGAATAAATTGTAAATGCATTAGTTGCTTACAGATTGAAAGTGTTAAATTAAGAATGCATTTTTATAGTAAATAATCTGACATTATGTAAGTTAAACTATGGCTCTTGGTTGAATTTGCTGACAGTAATTGTGTAATGGTTCAAATATTTTGTTATTTTGCTTACATTTCGTTTGCGGTGCAATTTTAATACAATTATTTGTAATGGAAAAATATTTCGGGTGTTTTTTTGAAAAAATATGCATTTTATTTGATAATTGAATTTTTCGGAATATATTTACAGCGCATAACTACAATAATATGTTATTTGGCTAAGCCGTTATTAGCTTTGCGTTATTAGTGGTTATTTATTGTTTTTGCATTTTTTGTTGTCCGTTGTCTGTCATCCGTACTCTAAAAAGAAAGAAATGAATACTCCCAGCATAAAAAAATTGTATTTTAAAGATACGTCGTTTGCGAATTTAATGAATCATCGCATTTACAATGTATTGTTGTTTGCCAGCAAATACGATGCTTTTGTGCTCGAAGAAGATGGACGCATCGACGAACAGCTTTTTTACGAATATACATCACTCAACTTACGCTATCCGCCTCGTTTTACGCTTGTTTCTACCGAAGAAGAGGCAAACGAACTGCTTCGTACTCGTACTTTCGAACTGATAATTTCGATGCCAAGTGGCGATAGTATTAATCCGTTTGAATGGGCAAAAAAAGTGAAAAAGCAGTTTGCCGAAATTCCGATTGTAGTGCTTACACCTTTTTCCAAATCAGTTTCGCAACGAATTTCGCACGAAGATTTAAGTGCGGTAGATTATGTGTTTAGTTGGTTGGGTAATACCGACTTGCTGTTGGCAATTATAAAATTGTTGGAAGATAAAATGAATGTTGACGAGGATGTAAATTCGGTTGATGTTCAGGTAATTCTTTTTGTCGAAGATTCTATTCGTTTTTATTCATCCATTGTTCCTCAGTTGTTTAAGTTTGTATTTAAACAGTCGCGCTCGTTTATGACAGAGGCACTTAATGAGCACGAACAAATGTTACGTATGCGCGGGCGACCAAAAATTTTGCTTGCCCGTAACTACGAAGAGGCTAAAGCATTGTACGACAAGTATAAAAACAATATGTTGGGTGTAATAACCGATGTGAGTTATTTTCAGGAAGGTAAAAAAAATAAGAAGGCAGGAATTGAATTAAGTCGCTATATCCGCAGTATCGACAAATTGATACCAATTATTGTAGAATCGACAGAAGATGAAAACAAAGCCGGTGCCGAAGAGGTTCAGGCTGCTTTTATAAATAAATCGTCGAAGACATTTAATATTGAGTTGCGCGAAAAGATTATCAACAACTTTGGTTTTGGCGATTTCGTTTTTCTTAATCCCGATACAGGCGAGGAGGAAGCGCGTGTTGAAAACTTGCGTGGTTTGCAGGAACTGATTTATAAAATTAGCGATGCCTCGCTGTTTTATCACGTTTCGCGCAATGATGTTTCGCGTTGGTTGTATTCCAGGGCTATGTTTCCGTTGGCAGAGTTTCTTAAAAACATTAGTGTCGAAAATTATGCCGGAGGCGATATGACCAAAGTGCGTCAAATAATTTTTGAGGCCATTGTAAATTACAGGAAAGTGAAGAACCGTGGTGTTGTTGCTGTTTTTCAGCGCGATAGGTTCGACCAGTATTCCAATTTTGCACGAATAGGAGAGGGGTCGCTTGGTGGTAAAGGTCGTGGATTGGCATTTATCGATGCAATGATTAAGCGCAATGAAGCTTTCGAACAATTTGAAAATGTACAAATTGCAATACCAAAAACAGTTGTGCTTTGCACCGATAATTTTTCGGAGTTTATGGAGTCCAATAAGCTCTATCCCATTGCTTTATCCGACCTGCCCGACGAAGAAATTCTGGCTGCATTTTTAAAAGCACATTTACCAAAACATTTAATTGCCGATTTGCTTACTTTTACAAATGCAATAAGTTCGCCTATTGCAGTGCGCTCGTCGAGTTTGCTCGAAGATTCACATTATCAGCCTTTTGCCGGAATTTATGCTACCTATATGGTGCCTTACAATAGTACCAGCAAAACACAAATGCTGGTAATGCTTACCGAGGCAATAAAAGCGGTGTATGCTTCGGTATTTTATAGGGATAGTAAAGCATATATGACGGCTACCAAAAATGTAATTGACGAGGAAAAAATGGCCATTGTATTACAGGAAATTTGCGGAGAAGCACATGAAAATCGATATTATCCGTCTTTTTCTGGAGTTGTACGTTCGCTCAATTATTACCCGATAGGGGCAGAGCAGCCCGAAGATGGTATTGCTAATGTGGCGCTTGGCTTAGGGAAATATATAATGGATGGTGGACTATCGCTTCGATTTTCGCCGGCATATCCGCATAATGCATTGCAAACAAGCACCTTGGAATTGACATTGAAAGAAACACAAACGTATTTCAATGCACTCGATTTGTGCGAAACTTGTTTTATTCCCAAAGTGGAAGATGGTTTTAATATTCTGAATTTACCCATTCAGGAAGCCGAAAAAGACGGTACTTTGAAATACCTGGCATCTACTTACGACGTTTACAACGAGTCTATTAGCGATGGTGTTTACGAAGGTCGCAAGTTAATTACATTTGCCAATATTCTAAAACACGATGTATTTCCATTGGCATCGGTACTCAAAACTATTATGCAAATTTCACAAAATGAAATGGGACGCCCCATCGAGATTGAATTTGCTGTAAATTTGGATTACAAAACCGGAAAACAACATAGTTTTTATTTGTTGCAAATACGTCCGATTGTGGATACAAAAGAGGTGATAAACGAGAATATTGGTGCTATTAGTACAAACGACACGATAATTTCGAGTAAAAACGCTTTGGGACATGGCATTGTAAACGATATTTTTGATATTGTGTATGTGCGCCCCGAAGCATTTAAGGCGGCTACTAATGAGCGTATTGCAACCGAAATTGATAAAATAAATCGCCAGCTGATGTCCGAAAATCGCAATTATATTTTAGTTGGTCCCGGACGGTGGGGTTCAAGCGACCCGTGGTTGGGTATACCCGTTAAATGGTCGAATATATGTAATGCTCGTATAATTGTGGAGTCGGGTTTATCGCATTACCGTGTCGATCCAAGTCAGGGAACACATTTTTTCCAAAATCTGACTTCGCTGGGTGTGGCGTATTTTACGATTAATCCGTTTCAGAATGATGGTCATTTTGATGTAGACTATCTAAATAACCAAGAGGCAATTACCGAAAACGAATTAGTGCGTCATGTTCGGTTTAACGTTCCGTTAATTGCAAAAATTGATGGTCGGAAGAATATTGGAGTTGTTTTGAAAGCAAAAAAAAAGCAAATAGTAAAAAGGAGAAACAGATGTATATAGTTTTATTTTTTATTGTAACCGGAATCGCCACAGGGTATTTGTTTCGAAGGCAAAAGTTACGTTTTGTAAGTCAGCTAATTACTGCCCTTATTTGGTTGTTGCTATTTATTTTGGGTGTTGAAGTAGGTGTTAACGAAAATGTGGTTCGCAAATTCCATTTACTTGGAATGGAAGCTTTTCTTATTGCATTTTTTGCAACACTCGGAAGTGTGCTTGGAGCATGGATGCTGTTACCTCCAAAAACGAAAAATAAAATTTAAACAAGCTTTTCCACCTCACCCCCAACCCCTCTCCTTGAGGCGAGGGGAGAAAGAGTTGCGGACTGCAATAATTCAAATTTATTCTATATAAACATCCTTATCTTATATGAAAGGTAGCATTATAATATTATCTTTTTTTGCAATGGGCTTATTGCTTGGCATTTACCGAATTTTTCCGGAACAATGGTTGCAATACGAATTTAGTTTTTATGTGCTTTGTGCGCTTATGTTTTCGGTTGGTTTTAGCATTGGCCATCAGCCCGAAACGGTGCTACAGTTTAAAAATATTCCCCGCAGGGTTATTTTATTACCCCTAACCACTATTGTAGGAACTTGGCTTGGGGCTTTGACAATTGGCTTATTTACACGGCATTCGCTCGCCGACACATTAGCTATTAGTTCCGGCATGGGCTATTATTCGCTTTCAAGTATTCTTATTACCCAATACAAAGGCATTGAATTGGGCACTATTGCTTTGCTCGCCAATATTTTTCGTGAAGTATTAGCATTACTTTTGGCGCCATTACTGGTGAGGTATTTTGGAAAATTAGCGCCCATAGCCGCTGGTGGTGCCACTACTATGGATACTACTTTTCCGGTAATTGTTCGCTATTCGGGAAAAGAATATTCTGTTGTATCCATTTATCATGGGTTTGTAACCGATTTGGCAGTTCCATTTTTAGTTACATTGTGGTGTAGTATTTCCCCAAGTGCCTAAACAGGATGTAAAATACCATTGTCTCTAAGTTCTTAAATTATTAAACAAGAACTACAATTACATACAAAATTATATATTTCAAAAAAAACAATGTATATTTGAACTCTCTAACTCTTTCTCCAATTATTTTTTTAACTCATTAAAAAACAATGCCTTATGAACGACAAATTAGTTACATTGGCTATTCGAACCTACCAACGGGCACAAATGATAAAGGCCGTTTTGACGAATAATGGCATTCCAACCGAAATTCACAACCTGAATCTCGATAACCCAGAAATGGCTGTAGGTGTACGTGTTCGCATCAAAGAAAGTGATTTACCTCAGGCTTTAAAAATTGTAGAATCGGTAGAAAAAGAATGGGAAAAAGAGAATCCAAAAAAAGAAGTAAAAACAATCGTTATCCCCATCGATTTTGCCGATATGGTCGAAAAAACCATTGATTATGGATTTTCGTTTGCAAAAAAAATAAATGCTGTTATTGAGTTTTTGTACGTGTATTATATTCCTGCCTTTACCATAACGAGCAACAACGACATTAGCACTTATAGCCTTACCGACAATGAGTTGCTACGCCGAATAATTACAAATGCAAAAGCCGATACCGATAATTTAAAAAATCGAATAAATAAACGAATCGACTTAGGTGAGTTGCCCAAGGTGAGGTTCGATTTTATTACCAAACAAGGTGTTCCTGACGAAATTATTCCTGAGTATTGCAAAAAAAAGAAACCTCACCTTATTATTATGGGAACGAGTGGTCGACGTCCGAATAACGAGTTGATTGGAAGCGTTACTGCTGAAGTTATTGAAAGTACTGACTCTCCCATTTTGGCTATTCCTGCACTTATGCAGTCGACAAGCATAAACCGAATTGGTTTTCTGACCAATTTTGATCAAAAAGATTTGATAGCTATTGATAAAACCATTGAGTTGTTTAAAAATGAAGCACCTGAATTGTTTTTTATTCATGCTTCCGATAAAATTGATGCGTGGGACGAAGTAATGATTACGGGTATAAAAGCTTATTTTTCAAATCATTATCCTGATTTAAAAACCAACTATTCCTTAATAGCTGCGCACAATTCTCCCGAACAAATTGATAATTACCTGCAAACTAATAATATCGATTTATTGGCCTTTAACACCCGTAAGCGACGACTTTTTTCGCGATTGTTCAACCCCGGACTGGCCTACAAAATGGTTTTGCAATCGAACACCATGTTGTTTGTAACGCATGTATAAAAGGGCAATATAGAAAAAGAACGCAAATAACGCAAATTTTCACAAATTAGAATTTAAATACTTGCGTTGATTTGCGTTATTTGCGTTCAAAAAATCTTGTATTAATCTCTAACTTTATCTAACAAATAATTTAATTGCTCCACTTCGCTTTCGGTCAGATTTTTAAGTAGTTGGTCTACAGCCAATTCGGTTTCGAGCAGATTGTTAAGCAGGGTTAACCCTTTTTCCGAAATCTCCACCGACTTTTTGCGGCGGTCGGTATTATCTTCGTAGCGAAGCACCAAACCACTGCTATACAGCCTATCCACCAAACGACTCACATCGGAATCGCGGTCGAGCATGCGCTCTTTGATAAAGCCTATCGACAAAGGAGCTTCCGCCCGAAAACCACGCAAAATACGCAACACATTGTATTGTTGCTCAGTAATATCGTGCTTTTTCAAATCCTGAATAAAACGATAACCCAAAATTCGGGTTGTGTAGTTGAGATTTATCAAACCCTTGTGGTACTCATTTCGGAAACGCCCCTTTATTTCATCTTCTAAACGCATGCGGTTTTCAATTATCAATTACCAATTATCAATTTTTAAAGCTTCGCATGCATTCCATCGCAAAACGGTGCATTTGCCGAATGTTTACAACCACACCATGCTACTTTTTTGATGTCGGTAATTTCTGTCTTTTTAGGTACAAACGAGCTTCCGCTGTGCGACCCATCGCAAAAAGGCTGTTTGCTACTTTTGCCACACGTACAATAATAATACGACCCGGGTTGCATTTCCATAATGTAGGGTCTTTTTTGAGCAATAACTGGATTTTCCATTTTTGATATTTCTTTTTTTAATTGCCTTTTAATCTGGCGTTAAACATATTTTTTTAAGTATAAACAATCTGAAAGTTTATACTTTGTATGTTATAACATGTTTCTTTGAAAAAAGTTTAAATGGAAGCAACAAAATATACTAACCGACCTAACCCCTCCTGCCAATAGCGGGATAAATTGCGGGGAACATAAATTAGTATTAATAATTATAACATCAGATTGGTTCTTTTTCGGAGACGAAACTAACTTCACACCCCTATAGGGCATAGCCGTCAAGCTAAGGAAATATTAAAAAAGAAAGTTATAAAATTTCATGGAGTACTGACCCCTAACCCCCAAAGGGGGCTAAGACATATTCTCTACAAAAAGATTGGAAGATTTGTATATGCTGCGTCTGAAGCCCCCTTTGGGGGTTGGGGGTCGAAACTCAAAATTAGCTTGACCGTTACACCCCTTTTAGGGGCTTGGGGCAGATTTCACAGATGAAACTAATCTGTTTCTATTAATTTCCAAAAAAGCTTTCAATTCCCACATTTTTGTATATTTTTGCAGAAAATATAGAATTACCTGTATGAAAACAAAAATATTTATATCCGTTTATTTCTTTTTGGTTGCTATGGCAGCTTATGGTATCGACTATAATCATTTTTTCAGTAATAAAGCTTGTAGGGTCGATTTTCAGTTGACCGGAAATGATAGCAGCACATCAGCCTTTATCGACAAAATTAAAGAAGAGCCTTACTGGGGTGGTCGCAGGTCGAACCTAACCTACTATTTGAATTTGGGCGAATATCGCTTTCAGGTTACGGATAGCGCATCGGGTAAACTGATTTATACCAGCGGTTTTAGTTCCTTGTTTTTCGAATGGCAAACTACCGACGAAGCAAAACACACTCCCAAAAGTATGGAGCAGAGCATTCAATTTCCTTTTCCTAAAAATGCAGTCAGATTAAATATCGAAAAACGTGCAGGATTCGATACATGGACAACGCTGCTTTCGGTTGGTTTTTCGCCTAACGATAAATTGATAGTTCGCAATACGCCCGTACAAGTTCCTGTAAAAGAGATTTTAAAATCTACCACGCCCGAAAAAGCAGTGGATATTGCCATTATTGCCGAAGGATATACGGCCGAACAACAAGAAAAGTTTTTTGCGGATGCTCAAAAATTAGCCGATAATTTATTTACCCATGAGCCTTTTATTCGTCATAAATCAAAACTGAACATTTATGCTGTAGCTGCTGTTTCGGTGGATTCGGGTATTTCCAAACCACACGAAAACAGTTGGAAAAACACGGCAGTGGGAGCTCATTTTTATACCTTCTACGAACCACGCTACCTCACTTCGCCCAATATGTTTGCCATTCGAAATTATGCCGCACTCGTACCCTACGATGCCATTTATATTTTGGCAAATACCGCAACTTATGGCGGTGGAGGCATTTATAATTTTTACGCCTTGGCTTCGGCCGATAGTAAACGTGCTAAAAGTGAGGTTATTGTACATGAATTCGGTCATTCGTTTGCCGGCTTGGGCGACGAGTATTTTAAGGACAAACCTGATGTTTTAGACGATATGTACGACATTAAAGAAGAGCCTTGGGAACCTAATCTCACATCGCTCGTACGGTTCGACACGAAATGGAAAAACGACTTACCCAAAGGCACACCCATTCCAACACCCGTTACCGAGGAAACAAAAAAACTACCCATTGGTGTCTTCGAAGGTGGTGGTTACCTTACCAAGGGCATCTATCGACCCGCCTTCGACTGCCGCATGCGTACCAATGATGCCAAAGCATTTTGCTCTGTTTGCGAAAAAGCAGTGGAGCGAATGATTTTGTATTTAACTTCTGATAATGCTGCATTGGATGTGAGGTAGATAGATAATTACATTAGACTTAAGCGCAAAATTTAGTTTAATGGCTAAAGCTATATACTTGATACGTAGCTATATGGTTCCGAATCAGAGCTGTATAAAACTTTGTGGATATGTGTTATATGTCTGTATTTTAAATAGATATATTTTGAAAGTAAATTTACATACCTTTAATGTTTTAATAATAGCTTATTAATATGAATCAACTAATTCCCCAATGTGCTTTTTTTCTCTTCGCATTTTTGTATGCCGCAAATAATTGGTATTTTTGTATCCATTTTCAGATTTCAAATTTCTAACTCCGATAACTATCGGAAAATTTCAAAATTCTATCTTTACGCATGGCTGAACAAACGCTTTTAGAAAAACTCGAAGGATTACAACATAAGTTCGATGAGATATCTACCCTCATTACCGACCCATCAGTGATTACAGATCAGAAACGCTTTGTTAAACTAAACAAAGAATATCACGATTTGGAACGAATATTAGTAGCCAAAAGCGAATACGAATTGGCTTTGAACCACTTAGCAGAGGCAAAGGAAATGTTGAATACCGAAAACGACCCCGAAATGCGCGAAATGGCAAAAGCGGAAGTGGAAGACATTGAGCCGCGCATTCCCGACATGGAAGAAAATATCAAGTTGCTTTTAATACCCGCCGATCCCGAAGATAATAAAAATGCAATTGTAGAAATACGTGGAGGAACAGGTGGAGACGAAGCAGCTATTTTTGCAGGCGACTTGTTTAAAATGTATGTAAAGTATTGCGAAACTAAACGTTGGAAACTTGAAATTACAAACATAAGCGAAGGCACCTCTGGCGGATACAAAGAAATTATTTTCACTGTGTCGGGCGAAAACGTTTATGGAACGCTCAAATACGAATCGGGCGTACACCGCGTACAACGTGTGCCACAAACCGAAACGCAAGGACGCGTTCACACATCAGCATCTACCGTAGCAGTACTTCCTGAAGCGGAAGAGTTTGATATTGACATGAAGGAATCGGACGTGCGCGTAGATACTTTTTGCTCGTCGGGTGCTGGTGGACAATCGGTTAATACTACTTATTCTGCTATTCGATTGGTGCATATTCCTACCGGAATTACCGTTCAATGTCAGGACGAAAAATCGCAACACAAAAACAAAGCAAAGGCAATGATTGAATTGCGTTCGCGTATTTATGCCATCGAACACCAAAAATACTTGGACGAAATAGGCTCAAAACGCAAAACAATGGTTTCGACAGGCGACCGTTCGGCAAAAATCCGCACCTACAATTATCCGCAAGGACGCATAACTGACCATCGCATAAACTTTACCATTTATAATCTAAATGCATTTATGAATGGTGATATTCAGGGAGTTATCGACCAACTTATAGTAGCTGAAAATACCGAACGTATGAAGGATAGCGAACTTTAACCAAGGTAGAAATTAGAAATTTGAAGTCAGAAATTTGAAAGATAAGAAGATGAAACCGATTTTTGAAAAACGCATATTTTGGGACGTTAATTTCGAAAAACTCGATATTGATGCGAAAGCTGATTTTGTTATTGCTCGTGTATTCGAACGGGGTGATATTGAGGACATTCGTCAGTGCAGAAGGTATTATGGAGATGAGAAAATTGAGAAAACTTTATTAAAAGTGAAATTTTTACCTGAACACACCATGATTTTCGCTGCTGCAATTATTGATAAAGATATAACCGAATTTACATGTTACAAAAACAGACAGTTGAACCCAGGACTTTATCCATATTAAATAAATTGATGGAAATGCCTGAATTAAAGCAGTTTTGCCTTGTTGGTGGAACAGCTTTATCATTAAAATACGGACATCGTAAATCTATTGACTTGGATTTATTTAGTTTTGAGCCATTTGAAAATGAGAGCATTGTAAAATCTCTTGAAACCCAGTTTGGTGAAAAATTTTCTTATAGAGGCAACTTTTCTAAATGGGGCGTTTTTTGTTCTGTGGACGATGTAAAGGTTGATATAGTATATTATCCCCATGCAAAAATTGCCAATATTACTGAAATTGAAGGAATAAGACTTTATGATGACAAAGATTTAATAGCCATGAAAGTGCAAGCAGTTTTGGGACGAGGAAAAAAGAAAGACTTTTGGGATATTGCAGAATTACTAACTAAGTACTCAGTACAGAATTTTATCGACTTTCATAAACAAAAATATCCCAGCCAAATGTTGGGAATTTCAGTGCCGCAAGCACTTACATATTTTGTAGACGCCGATGATAGCGAAGACCCAGAAACAATAAAAAAACAAAGCTGGAACGATATTAAAAAATTTATCAGCAAAAAAGTGCGTGATTTTCTGATATAAAATTATTTAAATAAATAGACGCGGCATGCCACGTCTCTACAATACAATATGACAAAACTAGAATTATTCGAAAATATCCAACGTAAAAAATCGTTTTTATGCGTTGGACTTGACACTGACGCCACTAAAATCCCTGAGTTTTTATTCGACGAGTCGGAAGATCCGATTTTTGCATTTAACAAAGCCATAATCGATGCAACAGCCGACCTATGTGTGGCTTATAAACCTAATTTGGCATTTTATGAAAGTTTAGGTTTGCAAGGATGGGACGTTTTTGAGCGCACGGTGGAATATATCCGAACCAATTATCCCGATCAGTTTATAATTGCCGATGCCAAGCGTGGTGATATTGGAAATACATCAGCCATGTATGCCAGCACATTTTTTGGTGCAATGGATGTGGATTCGGTAACTGTAGCGCCTTATATGGGCGAAGATTCGGTAATGCCTTTCCTCACTTACGAGGGAAAATGGGTTACGTTACTAGCTTTAACTTCTAACAAAGGTGCATTTGATTTTCAGTTTATGCGCGATGCCGAAACAGGCGAACGCTTATTCGAAAAAGTGCTGAAAACTTCGCTCAATTGGGGTACTGAAGATAATATGATGTATGTAGTGGGTGCTACTAAAGCCGAAATGCTAACCGATGTACGCGCCATTATTCCTGAACACTTTCTACTTGTTCCCGGAGTTGGAGCACAAGGAGGAAGCTTAGAGGATGTTTGCAAATACGGTTTAAATAGCTCGTGTGGATTGTTAGTGAACTCATCACGTCAAATAATTTACGCTTCGAGCGAAACAGATTATGCTCAAGCTGCCCGCAAAGAAGCTGCAAAAGTACAATCGGAAATGGAATTTATTCTAAAACAAAAAGAGTTGATTTAATTTTAGCTATCTTTGTACAAATTCAATCCTCAATTTATGCGATTCGACGAATTACCTCTTTGCGATGAAGTTCAGCAAGGCCTACAAGCCATGAACTTTACCGAAGCAACTCCTGTTCAAGCTGAAACAATACCTGTGATACTCGCAAAACGCGATGTAATAGCATGTGCACAAACCGGAACCGGAAAAACAGCTGCTTTTATTTTACCACTTTTGCACAACTTACAATCGGAGCCACATGCCGAAAACAAGGTAAATGCTATTATAATGGCACCTACTCGCGAACTGGCGCAACAAATCGACCAACAAATGGAAGGTTTTTCGTATTTCACAAGCTTCTCATCGGTAGCAGTTTATGGCGGAAACGATGCCACAGCTTGGGAAACGCAAAGACGTGGATTGCAAAACGGTGCTGATGTAGTTATAGCCACTCCAGGACGATTATTATCACACCTCAACTTATACGAAATTGACTTTTCGGAAGTAAAATATTTTATTTTGGACGAAGCCGATCGTATGTTGGATATGGGATTTTTTGATGATATCATGCAAGTTGTCAATCGGTTACCAAAAACACGACAAACCATAATGTTTTCGGCAACCATGCCGCCCAAAATACGGCAATTGGCCAAAACAATATTAAACGACCCAGCAGAAGTAAAAATCGCCGTTTCGAGGCCGCCTGAGAGTATTATGCAAACGGCTTATATTTGCCATGAAGCTCAAAAACATGCTATTGTTCGCCATTTATTTGTAGAACAAACGCCGAATAAGGTGATTATTTTTTCGGGCTCAAAACTCAAAGTAAAAGAGTTGACCAAAACTTTCCGTCAAATGGGACTTTCGGTAGGCGAAATGCACTCCGACCTCGACCAATCGCAGCGCGAACACATTATGCACGAGTTTCGCAACAACCGCGTGAGCATTTTGGTTGCTACCGATATTGTTTCGCGTGGCATAGATATTGATGATATTTCGTTGGTTGTAAATTATGATGTGCCACACGATGCCGAAGATTATGTGCACCGCATTGGTCGTACAGCCCGTGCAAGTGCCGAGGGAATGTCTATCACTTTTGTATCGACGGAAGAGCAATATAAGTTTAAACAAATAGAAGCTTTTTTAGAAAAAGAAATATTTAAAATTCCACTACCTGCCGAATTAGGTGAAGCACCACAATACGAGCCTGAAAAAAATCGTTTCGGTCATAAAAAATTTTCTTCAGGAAAGGGACATTTTAAACGCAGAAAACCAGATAGCAGAAAGTAAAAGGTAGAAATTTGAAAATTAAACAAAAGATTATGCAACTGAATAAATCTATAGTTTACCACATTGGTTACAGGTTTTTATTTTTTATGCTTTTAAATTTCTCACTGAATCTTTTTGGATTATGGTTTAGTAAATTGGCATTGAAGGAAAATTTTATTTTTCCGGAAAGCATTCAAAATGAATTTGTTATACCAATTTTAATTCAATCGATTTTATTTGGCATTAGTTTTGGCGCAGCTTTTATTTTGCTAAAAAATAAAAAGTTCAGTTGGTTAGCATTTGGTGTTTTTCAATTTATAGCACTTCATATTGCTTTTTTAAGTGGATTAAAATTGTCGGGTGGTATTCATTTCGAAACGTCTATCGCACATGCGGGTTTACGCTATCTTGGCTATCAGGGCCAATACCTGATAGATTTTATTTTTACCAACAAAACATTGAATGGGACCTTCGAAAATGGGCTTTTTAAACCCGAAAGCACTATGCTTTTTTATGTAATGTGGGTGTTCTCTATCAGTTTGTATTTTATAGGTATTTCGTGGCTAAACGAAAAAATTGCTTCGTTTTTTAGTTTCAAAAAAACACAAGTAGAAAGCAAAGATGTAGCATTTAACGATAATTAAACGATTATTTCTGCAAAAATAATTCCATTTATTGCTTTTTTTTTACTTTTGTAGCTTCTAACAAAATTATTAATTCAACAAAATATTTCATTATGAGAAAATACAGTTTATTGTTTATAGCATTAGTATCTTTTACGCTTCTTGTGGCACAAAAACCAGTAATTGCATTCGAAAAAAACAGTCATGATTTTGGAAAAATAAATGAAGACGATGGCAAAGCAACCATTGTTTTTAATTTTACAAATAAAGGAAATGCACCCATGGTTGTAAGCCGCGTACAAGCATCGTGTGGCTGCACTACACCTACTTGGACAAAAGAACCTATTGAACCCGGCAAAAAGGGAACTATAACCGTTGCTTACAATCCATTAGGTCGCCCGGGAGCATTTACAAAAACTATATCTGTTTATAGCAATGCTGTCGAAGAGCTTGTAAACTTAACTATTAGAGGCGAGGTAATTCCGAAACCAACCTCTGAAAATACATCCACAAGTCTACTTCCGGTAATAATGGGCGATTTACGTCTGAGCGGAAAGGCAATTCAGATGAATAATATTGATAAAGGAAAAACGCAACTTAGAAGCATTGATATTCAAAATACGGGGAATAGCAATATTCGTCCGATGGTTGAAAATTTGCCCGTTTATATCACAGCCAAAGTAACTCCCGAAATACTAAAATCGAATGAAACAGGGAAAATTAATTTTACGTTTAATTCAAGTTTATGTAATCAATGGGGACCGCTATCCGATGAGGTTTATGTATCCTTAAATGGTCAGAAAAAATTTACGCAGGATTTTCAATTACAAGTATATTCCAATATTGTAGAGGATTTTGGCAAGCTCACCCCCGATCAAAAACGAAAAGCTCCTATTTTAGAAACTGCTGGCAGAACCATCAGTTTTGGTGAAGTAAAACAAGGCTCAAAAAAAAGCTCTCAATTCAAAATTAGTAATAAAGGAATAAATCCTTTGGAGATTCGTAGAATTATTAATAACAACAGAGAAATAACCTTACACCAACCTAAGCTTAGTATTGGGAGTGGTAAAGCTGGACAATTATCTTTTACGCTCGATGCAAAAAGCTTACCTGAAGGTGAATATAAAAAATCGATAACAATTCAAACCAACGATCCCGATAACTCCTTTATCATTCTGGTTCTCAACTGGAAAGTAAAAAAATAACTGTGCATTACTTCCATCATCATCCCGAAAACGACCCAACTTATAAAGGACTTAGCGTTAACGAAGGCGTAGAGTCCCTTCCTGCTGTAAATCCATATCGTAAAACCCGTCAGAAACGCCAACAACTCACTGCCGATGAATTTGTTGCCGGCATTAGAAGTGGCAATGTAGCCATTTTGAGTCAGGCTGTTACCTTGGTCGAAAGTTCTTTGCCCGAGCATCAACAAATGGCTCAGGAAGTTATTGAAAAATGTTTGCCATATACAGGGAAATCTGTTCGATTGGGAATTACCGGAGTGCCGGGGGCTGGCAAAAGTACTTTTATTGAAGCGCTTGGTATGCAGTTGGTGCGTGCTGGACATAAATTGGCAGTACTTGCAATTGACCCGAGCAGTGAGCGTTCAAAAGGTAGTATTTTAGGTGATAAAACACGTATGGAGGAACTTTCGGTTGCTCCCAATGCCTTTATCCGTCCTTCGCCATCGGCGGGTTCGCTGGGTGGTGTAGCTCGTAAAACACGCGAAAGCATTGTGTTGTGCGAAGCGGCTGGTTTTGATACCATTTTTGTAGAAACAGTCGGTGTAGGCCAATCCGAAACGGCTGTACATTCGATGGTCGATTTTTTCCTTCTCATTCAGATAGCCGGTGCAGGCGACGAGTTGCAAGGAATAAAACGTGGCATTATGGAAATGGCCGACGGAATTGCAATAAACAAATGCGATGGTAATAATAAAGATAGAGCCGATGTGGCTCGGATGCAATTTCAGAATGCTATGCATCTTTTTCCCGCTCCCGACTCGGGTTGGTCGCCCGAAGTGATAACATGCTCGGCCGTTGAATATACCGGAATTACCGAAGTGTGGCAAATGGTTCAGAATTTTGTACAATTTACTAAATCAAATGGCTACTTTGATATAAAAAGAAATTCGCAATCGAAATACTGGATGTACGAGTCGATAAACGATCATCTAAAAACGAATTTTTATCAAAACGAAGCAATTAAAAAGTTACTGATTGAAGCCGAAAACGATGTTCTTTCAAATAAAAAAAGTTCGTTTGTTGCGGCTAAAAATTTGTTAGACGAATACAATAAAAAGTTATTAAGTGGTTATTAGGTGGTTATTAGGTAGTTATTAGGTAGTTATTAAGTAGTTATTAGATGGTTATTAGGTAGTTATTAGATGGTTATTAGGTAGTTATTAGATGGTTATTAGGTAGTTATTAGATGGTTATTAGGTAGTTATTAGATGGTTATTAGGTAGTTATTAAGTAAAATTATATGCAAATCAACATAATTCACAATCAGTCGTGCCTCGATGGCTTGCGAGCAATGCCGGATACCTGTGTTGATTTGATATTTACCGACCCACCTTATTACCAATACCGAGCTCAAAATGTGCAAGGGCTTAAAAATCATAAAGATGTGGTTACCGAATTCGATTTCGATGGATTTGAATCGGAAGAAGCTTATTTGCAGTTTTTAGAGGCTGTACTAGTCGAATGCTTTCGTGTTTGCAAACCGGGTGCGGTAGGTTATTTATGGTGTGGCGACGATTTTGTGTCGTACCTCAATCGTATGGTCGAACGTGTTGGTTTTCAGTTTCGTAAAGTAATTCATTGGCACAAAACAAATCCATTTCCAGCTATTTACACCCGTAAAATGTATGCAAATAGTATGGAAATGTTGGTTCATTTTTCGAAAGGTTCGCCTAAAACATGGAACCACAAACCCGTAAACGAAATGCATAACTTTATTCAGTCGCCAATATGTATGGGCAAAGAGCGCACTAAACATAAAACGCAAAAACCACTGAAAGTTTGCCTGCCTTTTATCGAAATCAGCAGTAACGAAGGAGAACTGGTTCTCGACCCGTTTATGGGTTCGGGAAGTACAGCAGTTGCAGCAAAAATGCTGAATCGTAACTTTATAGGATTTGAGCTCAGTGCCGAATTTTGTGAAATAGCTTCGAAAAGAATATCTGTAGTCAACACAAAAAATAATGAACTTTTTATAGACTGATGGGAATTGAGAAAGGTATTTTCCAGCGCACGGAACTGCTTTTAGGTAAAAGTTTTATTGAGCGGGCAGCCGAAAAGCGTGTTATAATATTTGGAATTGGTGGTGTAGGTAGTTGGTGTGCCGAAAGTTTGGTTCGTTCGGGCATTCGGCATTTAACCATTGTCGATTCCGACCGTATATGCGTAACCAATGTTAACCGACAACTGCTGGCAACCACCAAAACGGTGGGCAAAGTAAAAACCGAAGTTCTAAAAGAACGCCTGCTCGAAATCAATCCAAAAGCTGAAATTACGGCCTTGCAAATGATTTATTGCCCCGAAAACTCCGAATCATTCGCACTCGACACCTACGATTTTATTATTGATGGGATCGACAGTCTGTCCAAC
>Ga0247840_10005710_pt1 | contig 18483 bp, 17 predicted proteins | sample LaCruzMarch2015__FD_192404 | JGI IMG/M metagenome (GOLD analysis project Ga0247840, IMG submission 192404) | Freshwater microbial communities from meromictic Lake La Cruz, Castile-La Mancha, Spain - LaCruzMarch2015_17m | ecosystem: Environmental > Aquatic > Freshwater > Lake | place: Spain... | reverse complement strand
TACATCTGCAAGCGTTCTATTACGGCATAAGCCACGATCGGTCACCAAATAGACACCGCGCATATTCATTCCCCAATCTTTAAGCGCCTGGCAATATCATCTTCCGTTAACAAATATAGAACATCCAAAAAATTTACCTGCAGACTACCTGGACCTGCTGATTTTTCGACGGCCATTTCTCCTGCTATGCCCATTACTGCCATAGCCTTTGCCGTTGCCGCAAAGGGTAATGCTTCCACAGCGGCAAAAGCACCGCAGAGCGCCGATGCCGTGCAGCCCAGGCCTGTAACTTTTGTCATCAGAGAATGACCGTTTTTTATTTTTAGAATATTTTCACTGTCGATAATGTAATCTGTCGCGCCACTGATACAAACCACGCATTTGTGCGTTTGGGCCAACTTCTGCGCCGGGGCAATTGCGGCATCAGGATCAGCGGTGCTATCCACACCTTTGGTTTTGTACCGATCATCAGTAAGAACCATTATTTCGGAGGCATTTCCCCTAATTATTGTCGGCTGCCCTCTTTCAATGAGTTCCCTTGCCGTCCTTGTCCGATAAGCCGTGGCGCCGGCGCCTACCGGATCAAAAATAACGGGAATCCTTCTTTTGCGGGCTTGAAGCAAAGCTTTAAACATCGAGGCCACCCAGTATTCGCTAAGAGTGCCTATATTAATCACCAGGGATTGTGCGATGGCAACCATTTCTTCGACTTCTTCCTCGGCATGAGCCATTACCGGAGATGCCCCGATGGCGAGCAGAGCGTTTGCTGTGCTGTTCATCACCACGTAATTAGTAATATTGTGAACGACCGGCGCCTGCTTTCGAATTGCTGTTATGGACTCATAGACACGCGTTGCGTTTATCTGCATATATTTTACTCCTCTTGAAATTTCATTTTATACCAAGTAGCTATCAAATATTCAACGGTTGATTTACCGGGCATAATACCAAGTAAGCTTTCAAAATTCATATTTTATTTAGTGAGACCCCAGTTTCATAATCTGAAACTGGTTGGCCGAATCAATGAAACTCAGATATTTTAAACGCAGTGAAGAAATATCTGTTAGTTGAATTGATCCCGTAGCCAAAGGCTATCGGGACTATCCCTCACAGAGGGGTTTTGAAAGCAACTTGGTATTATGCAATTCGGGCACAACAATCAATAATTATCGGCTGATTATTTTCATTATCTTTCATTTTATAGATAAAAAACACAAAAAAAGCTTGATTAATTCTGTAATAGCATGTAGTTAAAATTCATGACATTCGAAAAAGTCAATAATAATTCATCCTCTTTCAGGAATTGGTTAGTAAAGCCAAAATCGATCAAAATCAGCATCCTTGGGGTATTTGTCTTTATCGCAAGTATTTCAATTTATATTGTTGGCAAACAATATATAAACACTGGAGCAAATCTACTGTCTGCCGATAAAGCCAGCGCTGCTTTGATTGCTCGCACTATTCAGGATCACAACAACAAAATCCTGGAATCTCTTACTTTTTATGCCCAAAAACAATCATTTATCGATGCGGTAAAAAAGAAGGATGTTGCTGAGACACGCAGCCAACTTGCTTTGCTAGAGAAAGATCGTAATTTTAACATGGCGCTTATCTCGGATAAAAGAGGCATGCTCTGGTCAAATTTCCCAGTCTCTCCTGTTGGATATAGCATTTCTTACCGTGATTGGTATAAAGAAGTAACCGTAAAATGGAAGCCTCATATTTCCGGTATCTTTCAAATTATGACCGCTGATAATCCTTTGGCTGTATCATTTTCCGTTCCTGTTTTTGATGAAAAAGCAGATCCAATCGGTATATTGGCAGTGTACGAGAAATTGGGGTTTATTGCCGACCTTTTAAAGCCGGCATCGCTTAACCAGAATACTACTATTTATGTAATCGATCAGACCGGCAATATCCTTTTTGACAGTAAATCCTTATTGCAGAAACAAGTAACAGGTTATTCGTTATTTCCAGTTATTAAAAAAGCATTGACGGAAAACAAAAAGCAGATTGAAATTAAAAATCAAGAAACTAATCAGGATGCTAATTATCTGTCCTTTGCCGAATTAGAAACAACAGGCTGGCTGGTTATTGTACAGCGGGATATCCAAGGCAATCTTAGTTTGCAGAAAACAGGTAACCCTGTAACAATAATAATAATTTTAGCTTTGTTATTTATCATACTTAGCCTTAGTCTTATATATTTCAGAAATACTATTGTGTTTAAAAACAGCCATGAACAAATGCTCTCAGAGATAAAACTTCTTGAAAGTAAAAATATTGAGCGGGAAGTACAATATAATATGGAGAGCCGGGTCAGCCATACAAATCCTCCCTTAATTGCATGGGATCACAGCTTAACCGTTGTCCGGGTCGGCCGCGCGTTTGAAGAGACTACAGGTTGGTCAAGAGAGGAAGTTCTGGGAAAGAAAATTGATCTGTTTTTGCCGGAAAATTCAAAAAAGGAAACTCTTGATCGAATCAGTATAGCAGCGAAAAATGAAAATTCGGCAATTTTGAAAGTTCCAATTCTTCATGCCGATGGCAAGATATCTACTGTCCATGGCCATTATATAATGACTCGTCAACAAGCTAAGCAGGATATCAGCATATACGATGGAAAGCTGGAGAGGCGTATTTTAGAGCGTACCGGTAATCTGGAAGCTGTAAACCGGCAGCTGGAGGCATTCAGTTATTCTATATCTCACGCTTTGTTGACGCCTCTGCAAAACATTGAAAAATTATGCGATACGCTGAAAGAAAAAGATCCTGAAAAAATGGATGACGCAGAAAAAAATTATCTGGAACAGATATATAAAGAAACAACACGCATGGGGCAACTGATCAGTGACATGCGGAAACTATCGCATTTGAACCGAAGCGAGACTAGCCGTCAATCTGTTGATGTGAGCAAGATTGTCCGGGAAATTATGGATGATTTTAAACAAAAATATCCCGAAAGGGAAGTAGCTATAACCATCGAAAAGGACGTCGTCATCGGATGTGATGAGCTTCTGCTAAAGATTGTTCTGGAGAGTTTGATTGACAATGCCTGGAAATTCACCGCTTCGAAGGACCGTGCAGTAATCAAATTCGGTACAACGTTGAAAGATCTGAAACCAGCTCTATTTATCCGGGATAATGGCATTGGTTTTGACTTGGCGCAGGCGCACAAATTATTCAGCACATTCAATCGTGTTGATCCATGCACAGGATTACCTATCGCCGGGCTTGGGCTCGCCAAAGTCCAGAGGATCGTCGATCGCCACGGCGGTGAAATCTGGGCGGAAAGCAAACCTGGAAAAGGGACTACGTTCTACTTTACGCTATCGCCGTAACACCACCCGTTTCAAATGCTATTCCCTTGTTCCTAAGCGCCTATCCCTTCAAATATTACGGTTGAAAGGTAACGCTCTCCGGCATCGGGGAAAATTACAACAATATTTTTATCCTTGAATTCGTTTAGTTTTGCCAGTCTTACCGCCACAGCACAGGCCGCGCCACTGGAAATGCCCACAAGCATTCCTTCCTCCCTGGCCAATTTTCGGGCAAAATCCACAGCCTCCGCGCTATCTACTAATTCAATACGATCAACCATGGACAAATCAAGAGTATCCGGAATAAAGCCTGCGCCAATTCCCTGAATTTTATGCGGCCCCGGCTTGAGCTCCTGACCTGCCAACTTTTGAGTTATAATAGGGCTTTCCTTCGGTTCCACTGCGACCGAGATAATATTTTTTTTCTTTTTAATATAACGTGATACTCCGGTAATCGTTCCGCCGGTGCCAACTCCGGAAACAAGAACATCAATTGTACCGTCAGTATCATCCCAAATTTCGGGGCCTGTAGTTTTCTCATGAATTGCCGGATTGGCCGGATTTTTAAACTGCTGGGGCAGGAAGTATTTTTTAGGATCGGATGCGGCAATCACTTCAGCCTTATTGATTGCCCCTTTCATCCCGTCCAAACCCGGGGTCAAGATAAGGGTTGCGCCAAATGCCGCAAGCACCCTCCGGCGTTCAATGCTCATGGTTTCCGGCATGGTCAGCGTCAGCTTATATCCCCGCGCCGCCGCCACATAAGCCAGACCAATTCCGGTATTGCCACTTGTTGGCTCAATTATTTCCACGCCCGGTTTGAGCAAACCCTTCTTTTCGGCATCCCAGATCATCGCGGCGCCGATGCGGCACTTGACAGAATAAGCGGGATTGCGCCCTTCAATCTTGGCAAGCACCGTTGCTTTGGCGCCTTGGGTTAAATGATTTAGTTTCACCAGCGGCGTATTACCGATGGACTGCGAATTATCCGAATATATTTTTTTCATACTTTTTTCTCCTTCCTTATCCCCTCGTCCTTCTAGAGACTGTGTCGTAATCCTTGTTTGTCAATGACAGCTCATATTTCATGTCTGCTCCAACGCCTGTTCAATGTCCGCCAGTATATCGTCAATATGTTCAATGCCGATGGAAAGACGGATGAAGTCCGGTGTTACGCCTGTTGCCAACTGCTCTGCTGCTGACAACTGCTGATGTGTGGTTGTCGCCGGATGAATCGCTAGAGATTTTGCATCACCGACGTTTGCTAAATGCGAGATCAGTTGCAGCGAATTAATAAACTTTTTCCCCGCTTCCGCGCCGCCTTTGATGCCAAAGCCAATAATGGCGCCTGCGCCTTTTTTCAGATATTTGCCCGCTCTTGTCTTCTCGGGGCTTGCGGCCAAACCCGGATAATTTACCCAACTCACTTTCGGACTTATCTCCAGATAATGCGCTACCGCCAGCGCATTGCCGGAATGGCGAGGCATACGCAAATGCAATGTTTCCAATCCCTGCAGAAACAAGAATGAATTAAACGGAGATAACGCCGGCCCCAGATCGCGCAAAAGGACAACTCTCGCTTTAATTATATAAGCTATATTGCCATTGGGTTTTAAGGCTTCCACAAAATTCAGGCCATGATAACTAGGATCCGAATCAGCAATCAATGGAAATTTCCCTTTTGTCCAATCGAATTTTCCGGAATCAACAATCAGACCGCCCAACGACGTGCCGTGTCCGCCGATAAATTTTGTTGCTGAATAAACGACAATATCAACGCCAAAATCAATAGGCCTCAGGATATATGGTGAAACAGTATTGTCTAGCACAAAAGGTATGCCGTGCTTATGAGCAACGGCGGCAATTCCTTCGAGATCAGCCACATCGGGCTTTGGGTTGCCAATCGATTCAGCATAGACAGCTTTGGTCTTTGGCGTAATCGCTTTATCCAGTGCCTGCAAATCATTGGATTTTACAAAGTTGACTTTAATACCGAGACGCGGAAATGTATAGTGGAACAGGTTGTATGTTCCGCCATAAAGATTATCCGCAGAGACTATCTCGTCACCTGCCTGAACGATATTTAAAAGCGCCAGAGTTATTGCCGATTGGCCGCTGGCAACCGCCAGCGCACCTACTCCGCCTTCCAGCAGGGCAATTCTTTTTTCCAGCACATCCGTTGTCGGGTTCATCAACCGCGTATAAATATTGCCAAATTCCTTTAGGCCGAAAAGACTTGCCGCGTGATCGGTATCCTTGAACTGATAGGATGTCGTCTGATAAATAGGAACAGCTCTTGATCCTGTTGTCGGATCAGCTTCCTGACCGCCATGTAAAACTAAAGTATCAATGCTTAACTTTTTATCTATTTTGCTCATATTTGCTCATTCCTCCATTAAATTATTAATAACTTTCTCAATTACTATCCAGTACTGTTATCGCGAGGCTGCTCTCAGGAGCCGTGGCGATCTCATGCTATCGAGGGATTGCTTCTTCTCCCGATTGACTCATCGCAATGACAGCTTCAATTACTCCACCGCCCAAAACTTCGTTCCCTTCATAAAAAACAACCGCCTGCCCGGGCGTAATCGATTCCTGCGCTTCTTTAAATATAACCCTTAACTTATTGCCCTCTTTTTTCACCACGCAACGCGCTGGCTTTTTCCGGTAGCGAATCTTGGCTTCCATTTCTGCTGGCAGGTCATCTTTCAGAATATTTACATCACCGGCTATCAACCCAATTGAATACAAATCTTTTTTCTGACCAACGACAACTCTGTTTTTAAGCACGTCAATTTCCACTACATAAAGTGGTGTCTTTGCGCTGATACCCAAACCGCCGCGCTGGCCAATGGTGTAATAAATAATTCCCTTATGTTTTCCTAAAACATTGCCTGCCATATCAACAATATCGCCACCTACGGTAACTACGTTTTTCCCCTCAAGGAATTGACGATAGTCGCCTTGCGTGACAAAGCAAATATCCTGGCTTTCCGCCTTTTGCGCAACATGCAGGCCGGCTTTTTTAGCCAGTAATCGAACTTCGTCTTTACTGAAAGAGCCCAAAGGGAAAAGGATAGAGGCTAAATCTTCCGCTTTTATCGGATACAGAAAATATGTCTGATCTTTAACTTTGTCTTTTGGACGCAGTAAATGCCAAGTGTCCTGCTGCTTCTCAATCCCGGCATAGTGGCCGGTTGCCAGATAATCAAACCCCATAATTTTTGCCCTAGCTAAAAGCGATCCGAATTTTAAGTAGCGGTTGCAATCAATACAGGGATTCGGTGTCCGGCCTCTTGAGTATTCCGCGACAAACTTATTGATTATCCGCTCTTCCATCTCACTTGCATAATCAAAAACAAAATGTGGAATATGCAATTGATCGCAGACATGTTTGGCATCGTCAATAGCATCAAGACCGCAGCAGCGGCTGCCCTCACCATCTTCCTTGATTCCGAGGCACATGGTAACTCCCGTTACGTCATATCCCGCCTCTTTGAGCAGCAACGCAGCCACGGACGAATCAACACCGCCACTTACCGCCACCATAACTTTTTTCTTCATCATATATCGCTCATTAGATTATTTTTAGCTTTTTCTCTTCTCACTTTGACCAATTCAGCTAAAGTAACTGCGGCGAGTGTTTCCCTGATCTTTTCTCCCAGCATCGACCATACATCTCGAGTCGGGCAAACACTTGATCGTGAACATTCGCCGGGATTCTGGACACAATCCACCAGACAACTTTCGGCTTCCAGCGCATCGTATATTTCCAGCGCGTTAATTCTATCCGGAACTCGAGTGAGGCTGTAGCCGCCATGTGCCCCGCGTGTGGATTGAATTAATCCGGCCTGGCGCAAAGGGATAACAATCAAGCTTAAATACTTTTCTGAAATGTCCTCTCTTTTGGCAATGTCCTTTAAAAAAACGGGATTAGTCCCGAAATTGTCTGCCAGATCGGTCATCATGCGCAATCCGTATCTTGATCTTGTTGATAATTTCATGTCCTGCTCGCTCGTTTATAATTACTACTATATTGGTAGTAATTAAAGCAATGGGAACCTTTTGTCAAGAATTATTTTGCTACCTGTCAAGATTTATTGATAATCAATAACTTCCATGTTAAATTAAAATTAATTAATATTGTGCAACTTAAACTTAACTCCTTTTAACAGACATACAACGCGGGGAGGAAGAAAATTATGAAAATGAAAATTGCCATATTAACAGGCGGGGGAGACTGTCCGGGGCTCAATGGCGCAATCAAATGGGTAACGAAAAGTGCGCTTGACCCAAGAATAGCGGCAAACCGCTCTATTTCATTTGAAGTTCTTGGCATCACCCAGGGTTGGAAGGGCATCATCGAGGTTGATCCCGACGATCCGAAAAGTTGTGAGAAATATATCAAGCATCTAGACGAAGAGACCGTCCGTACATGGGATCGTTATGGCGGAACAAATCTGGGAACATCACGAACAAATCCGTTTAATCCCAAAAATGACCGTTCGGCAAAACTAATTGACAACATAAAAAAATTGGGAATTGATGTGCTTGTTGCCATTGGTGGTGAAGATACACTGGGCGTCGCCTATAAATTGCATAAGATGGGCATCAAAACAGTGGGCATTCCCAAGACTATAGACAACGATCTTACAGGAACCGAGTATTCACTGGGCTTTGACACCGCAATTAACGTCATCATGGAAGAAATTGACCGCCTGAGAACAACCGCCGGATCGCATGGACGTATTTTCGTTGTGGAAACGATGGGGCGCCATGCCGGCTGGCTTGCGCTTCACGGTGGAGAATGCAGCGGGGCGTATATCATCCTGATACCGGAACATCCATTTGATATAGAGCGCGTATGTGAGCTCTTGCGGCAGCGTCATGGCCGTGAAATCAACTATTCCATCATTGTGGTTGCCGAAGCGGCCAAACCCGCGGGAGGGCAGGAATTCATCAAGGATATTAAAGTTGACGATTTCGGACATGAATCAATCGGTGGAATTGCCAGTTACGTCGCCACTGAAATTCAAAACAAAACAGGATTTGAATCACGCCATATAATCCTGAGCCATCTCCAGCGCGGTGGAACACCTTCAGCCAGGGATCGCCTGATGGCCAGATGGTTTGGAATTGCCGCTGTGGACATGATTATTAATGAAGATTTTGGACGCATGGTTAGTTTAGTACGCGGAGAAATTACCGGCGCACCACTTAAAGAAATTATCAATAAATTAAAATTGGTGGACGTAGAAAAGTATTATGATAAGGAAAGATACAACGGACGCAGAACAATAATGTAATTTCAAAGCAAACAGGAGATTAAGATGGCGGATGATAAAGATCACGATCTGAACGAGTCCCTCGTTGGGTATAAGCACAATATCACTCCAACGGTAAAGACAACTCTGGCCTGGAAGCGGGATCTTTTGTTCACCGGCTCCACACCTCAGGGCTACGAGATTGAATTCGATGCCCAGTCCCAGTGGGGATGTAAACCAACGGAAGCTCTTCTTCTGAGCCTTGCCGGTTGCATGGGGATTGACGTTGTGTCCATCCTGGCAAAGATGCGGATCACGCCGGCCAGTTTCCGGATTGAGATAGAAGGGGAGAGGAACCCGACACCGCCACAGTACTACAAGGCGGTGGAAATGGTTTTGTACATTGCCGGAACAAACCTGGAACCAGTTAAGATAGAGCGCGCCATTGAATTGTCGCGGAACAAATATTGTTCCGTTTATAATTCCCTGCGTCCGGATCTGGCGCTCAGCGTGCGTTATGTTCTTGAGGATAAAAACCACGTCGAGAATGAGAAAAAAGATAATTAATCCCAGATTCTGCAATTCTTAAAGACGGGCTAAGAATCGGACTTGATGTCATTGATCCTTTGATTGGCCTCCAGCAGTAAATTTATGATTTCAATTTGCCTGCTTGCGGGTAATGACTTTAATTTTTCCTGCTGGGCGGCAAGACGGGATATTTTTGATCCCAGATCGTCTAAAAGCAATTCCCAACTGATTTTCGGTTCTGTCGCCGCCGGTTTTTTAACTTCCTGCACCGGCGCGCCCGGCTGTAGATTTATTTCTTCCAGATATTGCGGTATTGTCACAGCAAAACCAAGTTTTCCCCTAATTAAAGAAGCCAGTTGATCCTGCGCGGAAATTTCACCATGAACTAAAAATATCTGCATTTTCTTGTTCTGAAAATTTGTAACCCATTCCAGCAACTGATCCTGACCCGCATGCGCGGAAAAACCGCCAATTGTGAACACTTTTGCCTTTACGCTGATGTCTTCGCCAAAAAAACGAATTGTTTTCGCGCCATCCACTATCCTGCGCCCGGGAGTTCCCGCTGCCTGAAAACCGACGAAAACAATGCTGGCGCCCGGTCGCCATAAATTATGTTTCAGATGATGCTTAATTCTGCCCGCGTTAGCCATGCCGCTTGCGGAAATTACTATCGCCGGGCCTTTCATCTCATTAATTTCCATGGACTCTGCTGTTGTGGAAGAAAATTTCAGTTGCGGCAGCTCCAAAGGATCTTCGCCCTTTTTCAAAAGGTCTTGTGTTTCGGAATCAAGATAGGAGCGGTAGCGGCGGAATATTTCTGTCGCCTTAATTGCCAGGGGGCTATCGAGAAAAACCGGTAAATCTTTAGGCAACTTTCCGGACATGGACAAAAGATGCAGTGAATAAAGAATCTCCTGCGTTCGCTCTACGGCAAACGCCGGTATAATGACTTTTTCGCCGTTTTTATAACTATAACTGATCGCTTCCGCCAATTCATTCAAACTATCCTCTTCGCCTTTATGATTGCGGTCTCCATAAGTTGATTCCATAAAAAGGAAGTCCGCATCGGCAACTGCGCTGGGATCCTCCATTAACAACTGATGGCGACGGCCAATATCGCCCGAGAAAACCAACTTTGTTGTTGTGCCGTTTTCTTCGATAAACAATTCCAGTATGGCCGCTCCCAAAATATGGCCGGCATCGCGGAAATTTGCTTTTATTCCATCGGCAGGGCTAAAGACACTTTCGTAAGTTTTGGTTTTAATTAACGGAGCGATGGCCTCGGCATCTTTTATCGTATAAAGAGGCTTAACATCCTGGCTTGCACCGCTTCGCTGCATTTGTTTTATTTTCCAACCGGCCTCTACTTCCTGAATATGAGCGCTATCGAGCAGCAATATTTTTACCAGATCACCTGTCGGTTCTGTCGTATAGACAGGGCCGCGAAAACCATTCTGCACCATCCGTGGCAACAATCCCGAATGATCAATATGCGCGTGGGTAATCAGAAAAAAATCAATATGCTCCGGGTCATACACGCCGGTATCCCTGTTGCGCTTTTCAATTTCAGCCGATCCCTGGTGCATGCCGCAATCAACAGCAAATCTGGCCTTATCCGTTTCAATAATAAAACAGGACCCTGTAACGGCTCTTGCCGCTCCAAGAAATTTAACCTTCATAAAAACTCCACTTCCAATAATCTGTGAAAATGCAATCCGGTTGTCAGCACACTTAGCTTCTAAAGCTCGGGTTTCATCAACCCCCTACGCTTCGCTTCGGGGATAGTTCGTCCAGCAAGCTTCAGCGCACTTCGTAACCTACAGGTCATCTTCGATTTCTAAAGCTTGGGTCTCACTATAACGCCGCTTTACCTGCTTTTTTCAACTTCTTTGCATCTTTCTTTTCTTTTGCCGATTTCGCCGGCTTTTTCTTCGCGTCTTTTTTTGCGTCCTGTGACTTACCCATAATTAGTCCTCCCTTTAGATATTTTGATTAAATTCAACTGCTCGTCATCAGCAGTCATATATACTATAATAGAATGAATGTATTTGGTCAAACAATTAATAACTTTATTGCTGGATAATTCGGCTTGCAAACTTCAATGCGTCGCAGATGACCTTTAGGTTACTGCGCTTTTGAAGTTTGAGCCTCACTACCCCCTACGCTTCGCTTCGGAGATAGTTCGACTTGCCGATTTCAGTTCGCTTCACTCCTGAAATCGGAGTCTCACTACCATCCTTTTTTCCACATGTCTTCATCGTCATAAATTTTTTCTTCTTCACTTGCTTCCTGAGCGTCAAGCTCATAGTCGCGGGTCGTTTGCTTTGCTTTTTGCGCGAAATATTCACGGTACCATTCATGAGCTGTGATCATGGACATGACTTCACTGGTGCCTGTCCAGATTGAGGCCAGACGAATATCGCGGTATATGCGCTCAACGGGAAAAACGTTGGTATAGGCAATGCCGCCCATTACCTGCATGGAATTATGGACTACCTTCTGACATGATTCGGTAATAAATTTTTTGCTCTCCGATACCATTCGCCGTACGCGGTTCATATCCGCTCCTGCATCCACCGCTCGAGCCGTAACATAGGCCATTGCCCGCGCGGCATCGAGCAGCATTACTGCTTCAGCAATTTGAAAACTTACACCTTCAAACTGATTAATTGTTTGACCGAACGCTTTGCGTTTTGATGTATAGTTTGTGGCGATATCAAGAGCCGGCCGGGCAGCGCCAATGGTCATGGCCGCAGTTCCCAAGCGCTCCGGTATCATCATCGTATTGAAGACAGCGTAGGCGCCCTGAATCTTTCCCACCACATTTTCCTTAGGTACTTTCACATCGCGGAAGATAAGACGACCAGTTCCGCCACCGCGGCAACCCATGAGGCCGTAAAGATATTTGACCTCTACGCCCTCGGTTCGATCAACAATAAAGCAGGTTATTGCTTCCTGCGGTTTTGCTTCAGGATTGGTTTTAGCATACACAAGAAAAAAGTCCGCACCTTCAGCCCCGACAATAAAACGCTTCTGGCCATTTAAAAGAAAATAATCGCCTTTGTCTTCAGCTTTAGTTGTAGCCCCGAAGAAATCCGAACCTCCGCGTGGTTCGGTAAGGCATTCCGCCGCGAAAAGTTCGCCCTTCAATAGCGGTTTCATGTATTTTTCTTTTTGCTGATCAGTGCCATGAAGCATAATCGCGTCGCAGACCAATTCCGCGCCCACTCCAAAGACACAGGCAAATTCATAACCCAGCGTTCCCACCTCTTCCATTACCAAGCAGGAGGTCACCCAATCCATATCACGTCCTCCCCATTTTTTCGGATAGCGACAGCCCAGCAAATTTCGCCGTGCGGCTTCCTGCAAAAACTCCTTCGGGAACTTGATTTTATCCGTATCCATATCCAGAATCATTTGACGCGGCACCCACTTGACAAGGTCTCGCGCCTCATCACGGATTTTGATTTGCTCTTTGGTCATCATGTAATCAAACATTGGCTTCTCCTAATTTTTATTTCCAATTCCGCCAGACTGATGTCTTTTACCAGAATGGTTTTCTTTCTTGATTTCGTACCGGCAAATATTTTTATCTGGCTCTTTTTTAAAGTAAATGTTTTTGCCAGCAGATTGATGCAAGCATCATTTGCCGCGCCATCCACAGGCACTGCCGTGACCTTGATCTTTAAAATTCCTTCCTGCATGCCCACAACTTGCGCGCTTGAGGCGTGCGGTGTGACTTGAATATCAAAAGTCAGTCCATTTTTAGATTCTCTTAGCTGAAGAATATTGGACAAAAAATGCCTTTCTTGACGATATTATAAGCTACGGGCAAACTGAATTATCGTTTCCACTAAAAAATACTGCAAAAATATAATTACCAGAATAACAATCATCGGAGAAAGATCAATCCCGATATTGCGAAATGGGATTAGGCGACGCACTAAACGAAGCACAGGCTCCGTCACTCTATATAAAAAGATTACGATTTGATTATACGGGTCGGCATTGACCCATGATATTAAAGCGCGGCCAATTATAATCCACATGTAGAGCGTTAAGACAATGTCAATGATCCTGGCCAAAGCAACAACAAAATTACTTAAAATAAACATCAAAACACCTCATTTCTCGGTTTAGACAGCATTGGAAATGGACAAAGCAAAATTATTTAAAGCTTCATTAAACTCATCCGGCCTTTCCATCATCACCATGTGCCCAGCGCCTTCTATCAGGCAAAGTTTTGCCCCGCTGATGCTTTCGGTTATTTGGCGCGACAAATCAGGCGGCGTCATTTTATCTTCCGCCCCGCAGATAACCAACGCCTTTAAAGAAATTTTGCTTATCTCTGGAGAGACATCAAATTTATCGCACGCCGTGAGATCACCTTGTAAAGCATCTATTCGTGTATCCGCCAGGCTCTTCATTAAAGTTACCATAAACTTTTCACGATTTTCTTTCGCCACAGAAAATTTGCAAATTAACTCAATTGACTCAACCGGATTTGTTTTTAAAAATTCAAAGATTGCAGGATTAACCGGCATTCTCAAACCGCCGCCTACCGTAACAATTCCGTAAATGGTTTGCGGGTAATTAAGAGCGAATTGCAGTGAGATCGCAGCACCCAGAGAATGACCAACCAGAATAATATTTTTCAGAGGCAAAGTATCGAGCAGTTTTTTTACCCAAAGGCAATAGCTTCCAATATCGCTTTCACCGCTTCCTTCTGAGTTGCCATGCCCCGGAAGATCAACAGCCACTACATTATATTGTTTATGCAGCGCGGCATATTGATTTGACCAGGCGCTGTGGTCGCCACCGGAACCATGGATGAAAACAAAACTCTGCTTATATTCTCCAAAATTGCTTTCATTTATCCAACAGGTGACTTTCGAAGATTCAACATTAAAATATTTCAGCATATTAAATTACTCCCGTGGCAAATAAGTATCACAAAAGTAAAAAAATATGCAATGAAAGAAAAGAATGCTGAGAATTTGTTAACAAACAGGAATAAGCAGTCCTTCCTGTACTACACAAATCGTCAACATCGAAGAAAATGCATAATTTCAGGCGTAATCATTAATGCTATTTTCTCGATTATTATGATATTCTATTCTAGGATAATGATATAAAAATTCCGGCTGTACTTGTAGTTTGAAAACTACGGATACATGGATAAAATACTTTGGCGCGATTGGGAAATCAGAAAGTAAACGGAGGATGCGGAGTACTCAACTATATTAATATCGACAGTATGTCACCTCAGATATACCCGAGTTATTCCGGTTTAATGTCGAACGAGTTATTCAACAATTTATAAAGAGATAAAAATGACTGCTAGAAAATATTTTCTGTTTGTTTACCTACTGGGACTCTTGCTTATGGGGCTTGGATATCTGGCCATTTTACCGGTCTTTGAGGGATTTGACGAAAACGCCCATTATTCCAGCATGCGTCAAATAGCCGATATCGGAACAATTCCTATCTACGACAAAAGTTATCTTGATCAAGAGACTATCGATTACCAAGGGCCTCTTGCTTATGGCTCTGGAATGCCGCCATTCGATCGAAATATGGTTTATTCGAAATTTTTCACTAACCCCGAATTGGTTGAATATTATAGGCAAGCATATCGCCAGTCATTGACGCGTTCTCCTTATAGAGCCAGTCAAGTGTCCAATTGGCAGGCACAGCACCCACCACTTTATTATTTATTATTGGCATCCCTAGTAAGTGTTTCGAATCATTTCTCTCTCGTCACCCAATTTTTTCTTCTGAGAATGGTTTCTTTTATCCTTGCCTTGGCAGGTGTAGCTTTTGGTTTATTGGCCTTTAGACAACCAAGCCTGCCGCCTGCGGCTGATCCGGCGATGATTGGATTTGTATTGTATCCGGTCATATTGCCGATGTTTTATCCGGAATTCACACGCCTCGGCAATGACTCATTGTGTCTTTTTCTGGTTGCTCTTGTGGCTTATCTTCTTTCGCTTTGGCTGAAGGATGAGCATAATACAAAAATATCTATTGCAATTGGCATTGTATTAGGGATGGGTTTGCTAACCAAAGCCTTTTTCATCCCAATCACAGCGAGTTTTGTAATGTTTCTGCTGATCCGGCTGTGGTGGGACAAGAATAATGTAGAAATGAGGTTTCAACGCGGCTGTAATCTATTACAGATTATCCTGCCGGCCCTGCTGATTGGCGGTGGTTGGTATGTTTATAAACTCTTGATTTATGGTGAGCTTACGGGTAGCGACTTGGCTATTCAACTTGCTCGTCAGGGCGGCTTGATGACAGGCTTGAAAGAAAATTTTTCTTTTTATGCTTTAGGCCGTGGTATTGCCGGCCCGCTGGTGTCGTACTCATGGGCGGGAACATGGTCTTTAACCCGTATGCCAGTATTACTTCATCTGCCATTGCTGTTGATTACCGCTTGGGTTACCGGCGCGTTTTTGCTGCAATTAAAAAACAAGCCTTTAACAGATCCCATCTGGCTGACAGCTTGGATTTGCGGGGTTTTCGGATGCTTGATATTTTGTTATGTAGTCATAAATATAGCACTGAGTGCCCATGGCAATACGCCCGGCTGGTACTTTCATATTCTGATACCGTGGATAGCACCTGCTCTTGGGATAGGTGCTGTTTCTATTTTAAAACATCGCCGAGCCAAACTTTTCCTAATCGGATTTATCTTTTATGCAGTTTTGTTTCAGATTATCGCACTTTGGGCGCAATTGTCATTGTTCACCGGATGTGCGACCAAGGGTGACGACAAATACTATGTCTTTTCAGGTAAAGCCTTCTGTCTTGATCAAGCATCTCTATTGATTGATAGACTTGCGGTGCTGGGATATCCTAATTTGGCAGCTATCGGCTTTGGTGGAGGACTAGTTTGTATGCTGTTTTTGTTGACACTAGTATTGAAAAATAAATATTACATTCATGGGGATGAATACAGGACGCATAACACTTAATTTATGGAAGATCACCAACCCCCATATTAACGGTTAAGTTGGCTAGCTATGTGAAGTCTCACAAAGTTTAGCTATTACCCCGTTGCTCGCTATTCCAACTGGCAATCCTTCCTCCATATCCAAACTTAAAGGTGTGTAGTTGTAGATGCTATACGTAACATAATCTGATTTTATGTTGACAGCAGGCACTGACCTGTGGTTTTCTTTAAAGCAAATATGATAATGATGGCACGGAGGCTTTAGTCATGCTTAAAAATAAAAAGATAGCGATCATTGGTGGCGGGAAAATGGGCAGTATCATTGCTCAGGGCTTAATTGCACAGAAGATTTCTTCCAGCAAAGATATTATCGTTACCGATATTGATGCTGCCAGGCTGGAATTTCTGCGCAAGTCAATGAAGCTGAAGGTCTCTTCTAATAATAAAAAAGCAGTAAAAGGTGCTGACATAATTATCCTAGCGGTTAAACCTCAGAATATGGCAGCAACGCTCAAGGAAATAAGCTCCGCTGTTGATAAAAATAAAATTGTAGTTTCGATTGCCGCGGGGATTACGACCAAGTTTATTGAATCGTATCTGGCTCAAGGTGCGCGGGTTTTAAGAGTGATGCCCAATACACCTGCCCTTATCGGCGAAGGCGCGGCGGCAGTGGCCAAAGGAAGCTTTGCTAAAAAAAGCGATGTTAAATTGGCGCAAGTTATTTTTAATGCCGTGGGGATTAGTGTTGAAATTGAAGAATCGTTAATAGATGCGGTAACTGGCCTTAGTGGCAGCGGTCCGGCTTATTGCTTTTTAATCATTGAGGCGCTTATCGATGCCGGAGAAAAGATGGGTTTGCCACGGGATTTGGCGGCAAAGCTATCAATGCAAACCATGTTAGGAGCAGCCCGCCTTTGCCTCTCTAGTGACAAATCACCTGCCGAGTTAAGGGAGATGGTTACATCACCCGGCGGCACTACCGTTGCCGGACTCAAAGTATTAGAAGAAGGAAAAATACGGGCAACAATTATTTCCGCTGTGGAAGCCGCAACAAAGAGGTCGAAAGAATTGGCTGGTGGCAAATAATCATCAACTTTATTGTGAGACTCCAAATTCAAAAGTAAAGCACAATGAAGGTTGTTAGCCGAATTATCCTGTGGCCGAATATTTTCTTGACAAACAAATCAGTTTCTGGTTATAGAGCCCGCGCGTTATAAAATACTTATGGAGGTAGTACACAATATGAAACGTTTTATGGTATTAGTAGTAGGTTTAGCTTTCATGCTCTCAACAGTGGCCTTCGCAGCAACAACTCAAAAGGCAGCCTCGGCACCAAAGGCCTCGGCACCAGCAGCCTCGGCACCAGTAGCCTCAGCAATGGCCTCACCCGACGCGTCAGCCAAACCAGCAAAAGCACACAAGGTGAAAAAGGCGAAGGCGAAATCCGGAGCCATGGCCTCACCAGCAGCCTCAGCGAAGTAGAGGCGACCAGAAAAAGGAAGCAGATTAGTAACTTTAACATCGGCTTCCATCTCACACATGAAAAGGGCACGGAGGCGACTCCGTGTCCTTTTCTTTGCCAATAATTCTTTAGTTTATTTTGCCGGGAAAAATGAGCGAATCATACAAAATTATGTCAGCCTGTTTTCTTCAATTAAGAATTTTATTTTTTTCACAGCGGTCTGCTTATATATTCATAATATGTAGCTATTTTCTTCTATCTGCTGTGCCTTTTATCCCATATTTTTTTGGGGAAACGGTGGAAAATTCCTTATGGGTTATGGGCATTGAATGCGCTGCATGGTGCACCGTTTGGGCTGTGTTCAAACGACCTAAACTATTTCATTGGCTTTTGCTTCCAGCGTTTGCGTTATTACCAGCCGATCTGTATCTTTATCTATTCTATGATCGGGGCATATCAGCTCACCACTTAGGGATCATCTTCGAGTCCAGCCCAAGAGAAATGGCTGAATTCTTAGGGGGAAAATTATGGTTAGTATTTGCTGCCACACTGCTCTTTATTGCGTGGTGGTGGGTGATCCGGCGCGCTACTCTTCGAACGGACTATCTGGATTGGACCGGCGTTTCGCGCAAATTCGCGCTGATGACACTCTCTGTTTTGGCCGTTATTTGGGCTTATGAGCAGGCACTACCTTCCTGGATGCAGATTCCGTTTGAAAGAGTTAAATTTGCTGACACGCGACCGTTCGGCTTTTTTGCGACCGCTTCCGAATATTGGACTGAGCGGCAGAAATTGTCGGATCTAAGAGTCAAAAATCATGCTTTCATATTTGGTGCACATCAGGCTCATCCTGATAAAAAACAGCTCGTCATCGTCATGGTCATTGGTGAATCCTCACGTTATGACCGCTGGAGCCTAAATGGCTATGCGCGCGAAACAAACCCCTTACTCAAG
>Ga0247840_10005702_pt1 | contig 18497 bp, 20 predicted proteins | sample LaCruzMarch2015__FD_192404 | JGI IMG/M metagenome (GOLD analysis project Ga0247840, IMG submission 192404) | Freshwater microbial communities from meromictic Lake La Cruz, Castile-La Mancha, Spain - LaCruzMarch2015_17m | ecosystem: Environmental > Aquatic > Freshwater > Lake | place: Spain... | reverse complement strand
GATATACAGCTTATTAAAAAATGTCAAATACCAATTGATTTTCTTAGTTTGACTATCAATTAATCCTCGAAACCTCACTTATAATCACTTTTATTACAACAATTCAATTTACCAAAGTAGAAATAATAAGTGCCATTTATTCGACACTGCTGCCGTAACAACCCCTCTTGCCGAAACCCTAGTTTGCTATGGAAGCGGATTGAGGCTTCATTGAAAATTAAGGCTTGGCCACACACTTTGTGCAGTTCCAATGCCTGAAATGCGTATTTAAGTGCAGTCGTACCCAGTTTTCTGCCGGAACCTTTGGGAGTATCTGGCACCGCGTAGAATCCCCAGTCGGCAATGCCACCCTGTGCAACTCCTTTAAAATGCACAAAACCGAGCGAAATGGTCCCTTCTTCAACTATCAATAGCTTTTGTGTGTAATCTTGTGAGTTTTTATTATACCATTGCCGGTGTTCACCCAGCGAAATCTTATGCTGGGTAAGCATATAGCGTCGTATTTCAAGATGATTGCGCCAAGCCAAAACCTGCTCAATATCTGATTCCACCATTTGGCGAATAACTATGTTCTCATCCATTTGTATTCAATAGTACTGCAAGGAGTCGGGTAACTCCTTTACCATCGGTGACAGAAGTACAAGCTTGCTGCATTTTTTGTAACGATTGTCTATTAGACATGATTTTGATCTTTTCATCAAGTCTTTCAGAAACTTGGTGCTGCTCTTCCAGGAGCGAAATAGCACCTATTGCGTAAAGTGCTTTCGCGCCTGCCCGTTGGTTATCTGCAAGTATTAAAGTCAACGTTGGCAGTCCAAGGCAACAGCGTTCCCATGCAGATGTACCCGCTGCCCCAATCGCCAAATCGCTGTCAGCCATCAATTTTGCAATATCCGGCTCACTCACCAAAACCTCAGTCGTCCATGGCATCTGTGCTGCCTTATTTCGTACTTCAGCTAACCAGGGTGCATGTAAACCCATCATCACCATCATGCGGCAATCCAACGGCAGCGGACAGTTTTTCAAGGCTTCCATCACTCTACCGGTGGCATTGTCCTTGTCAACGCCCCCCATGCTGATCAATATTTGTTTGATTTGCGGCGTTGCGCGGCGCATAAGGCTATATGGACGGAGCAAGGCGAATTCGGGGCGAAGCAAGGCAAATTGCGGGCCAGTGAGTATCGTACAACAAACTGGAACGAGGTCAGTATAATCAGCTGTAATACGACCAAGATTCTGGTCGAGAATGATATCGCAATCGTGCGGTCGATCAGCAAGGTCATCGATGACCATTAGATGATGGCAGGTGGGACGCAGGCTGCGTTCCCAGCAGGCATCCAGGGTATAGTGATCGACAATTAACCAATCAACCGTTGTTTCGCCAATACCGATTCTTGTCTGCTCAGCATCTGTAGCCCAGTCGACGTCAAACCACGTAGCGTTACCTGGTAGATACTCAGCCATTGCTTTATCACTAGTGGTCTGGTGATCGGAGATCGGTAAGGTATAGGTAGCAAAACCGTGTTGACGAATCAGGTCAATTAAGTTGCCGTCATGAGCACGACATACAAAACGGCAAGTCATACTACGCTCACGCAACGCCTCGGCCAAGGTCAGGCAACGCATGACATGACCGGTGCCAATATCGAGGGATGCATCAGTGCGGAAGACAATGTGTTTCAACTTTTCTCCGTTTGTTGTTTCTGCAGCTTAACAAGAAAGCATGCCTTCGCCATTGCCATGTCTTCTGCATCATCAATATCCATAGCCGAAATCCAGTCTAAAGGGAAGTATATGTGACCAACCGAATAGAAGGTTTTCTCCGCCTTGAGATAGTCGGTGCGGGAAATCCACATTGCCCCACTCGGGCAGTAAAGCGGGGGCAAATCCTGTGACCGTAAAATACGAGTTTCCGGGAAAAGGTAATCCGGAATACCTTCGCTACTTAGTTTTAATGCCCACCAAGGGTTCATCCAGCCGAAGCGAAAACAACTGATCTGTGAATTTACCTTAAAATGTTCAAAGTTAAGTATTAAATCTAGAATATCCTTTTTGTCACGTAGGGGGCAGTTGGCCATTAATTGAGACACCGAGTCATATTCTTCCCCCCAAAATAATTCAGCCTGTTTTAACGCACCCAAAGTCGCCTGACTTGAAGGCGAAACATCATCTACTGCAGAATCACGCAAGAAAGGTACTTCTGCGCCATAATTCAGACCAACTTGTGCAATTTCTTCATCATCCGTAGAAACGAGTACTCTATCAAACTGTCTACTTTCCAAAGCTGCTTCGATTGACCAAGCTAACATTGGCTTACCGTGAAAGTCGAGAATGTTCTTTCGTGGCAATCGCTTAGACCCGCCTCGGGCAAGAATAATTGCAATGTGACGTTTTACCATAAACACCATCCTCCATCAGATATTAGGGTCTGTCCGGTAATTCCCAGGCTGAGATCTGAAAGAAGCAGTTCTACAGGACCCACAACCTCGTCCTCCTTAAGCATTCGGCCGCTTGGACACAATGTCGAGTAGCGTTGTTTAAAAGATTCGTCGACTCTGCCTTCGACCCCTCCGAAAGCGATACAATTTACCTGGACACCTTGATTTATTAGCCTAACAGCCAACTCTTTAGTAAGGTGAACCAATGCCGCTTTTGCGACACTATAGTGAATGGGTGATTGTTGCTCTGGATTTTCATAGAGAGAGAGGTTTGCGGCGACAATTCCATATTGCGATCCGATATTGAGCACCTTCTTGAGTTGACTGCCTGTCTGTTTTACTAACGTCATTGTCAATTCATAAGGAACATTTACATCAATCAAATATTCATTGATAAAATTTTCCCGATTTACGATGCCATTATCCTGAACTTTTAAATTCTCTATGGAACGGGCATTATTGATCAAACAATCAGGGTAAAGTTTCCGTTCCGTTAAATCAACACAAAGTTTTTCAATGCCATCATTCGCAGCAAGATTCACTAAAATACCAATAAATTTATTGCAATTATTAGGCAATCCATTTATCAATCGCTCTAGTGATTCTCGTGATCTCGCCGTTCCGATTACAACATCTCCCATTGCCAAAAAATGATGCGTTAGCAGTTTCCCAAACTTACCACTCGCTCCAGTCAACAAAATAGTCCTAGTTCTCATTGACGTCTTCCAGATTCAACAAGTTTAATTGCCGAAATTATGATTTCCGGAGATGAACGAACATCATGATGAATGATTCCAAGTACAAAGTCTTCCAATGCACACTTAAATGCTTTAAAGGTATTTTGAAAAGTAAGCTCCACCCACCCTGATTCACCAAATACTTTTATTGATATTGGCGCTGGAATTGAACCCAAGGCTGAAATTTGAATATTCAATCTATTGCTAAATGATGCGTTAAACATTGTAATGTCATCGTCATGGAATACCCGAGTACTAACAAGATTACCATAGTCGCCAGCTATTTGTAAAACAGGTTCAATTGCATGAATCGCATATTTGTCCCAGTCTTTAGGAACTAAGGCTTGTATATAGCGTATTTTTCCAACCCTAGCTATTTCATGGTTCGATAACTTCAGTTCCTCTGCATATTTCAATGCAGAGCAAGAAAATAGTTGGCCCTCATACCGTTGTCTATTGAACATTCTTTGTGCTTCAATGACTGAAAGAGCAAGAGGTTTATCAATATATATTGGTATGCCTGCGTCAAGAAAGGGGGCTGCAAAATCTTCATGGTTCTCAGCATCGTCACGCGCTAGTAACAGACCATCAATATGACCGATCATGTCAGTAAAATCTTTAACCACTGTTTCTATTAGAGCGGCTTTTGCTATGTGCTGCGCAATTTCCTTATCTTGAGCCCAAATATGTGTGACGGAGGCAAGGGTTATTGCATCTTCAGGAAATTGCTGCTTCTCCAAATACCTCGGAATGACTGGAAATCCGCACTCTTCCATGGCTTCAGGATTATAGCCATTAAATATTGCAGACCAAGAATATGGATGACCATTGCCCTCCGACACCCCAATCACTCCCAAATGAAGTTTTTTTATTTGATTTTCCATAAACCAGGGTTAACAAATGCAGGATTGTCACAAGCGAGTATATCTGTATTAAATTTAAGCGGATCGGGTCTGGCATTAAGGATCTGTTCAAACTGCTTCAGTGTTTCAAATCCAACTATTGTTGATCCGACATGTGCGATGTTTGTGACAAAAGCCAATGCGCCCTCAACTGCTGAAAGGTGATGTTCTGCCAAGTTGTTATGCCAGGTATGCAATTTTGGAAGAATGGGATCAAAATAGGCAGGTATTTTTTCTAGTGGTAGTATTAAAAGTCCTTGCAAGAATACAGAACGCACATGAACCTCGACCCCAATCTTATGCAAATGCTCAAGAGTACCATCCTTCATAAGCCTTTGATCAAATATGCTCAGGGGGATTTGAAGAATGTCGATCTCATATCGCGCTAAAAGTGCATCAATTTGATCCTTATTATAGACAGAGGCACCTATTTTTTCGACCAAGCCATCTTGACGAAAATTACACATAGTTTCAAATAACCCTACCGAATTTGGGCCAAGAAGATCATCGGCATTATGGGCCAACAAAGCATAAACGCTTGATTGGTGAAGGCGCTTAAGTGAATCAAAAAATTCATTTCTGAATTTGTGGATTAAATCGTTATCAACCGTACGCCCATTGATTGCATTACTTTTAGTCACAATTTTGAATGGATGATTAGCCTGCAAATAATTACCAAGTATCATTTCAGCATCACCGTAAGCCGGGGCGGTGTCAATTACTTCACACCCTGCACTAGCAGCTCGTTCTAGTATTTGGGGTATTTCATTCGGGTTTGTCTTTCCATGAGTATTGCTGATGCCATACAGGAGACCGAACTGTGCTGTGCCAAGGCCAAGTTTCATTTGAATACTTCAATTAATAAGCTAATGACTTGACTCTGGTCATCGTCTGTCATACCTGGGTAAAGAGGAATGCTAATGGTTTCTTTATGATATTGCTCTGCCTCCGGACAGTATCCTTGTTTAAACCCCATTGCTTCGAAATAAGGCTGACGATAAACTGGAATATAATGTAAATTGACGAGAATATTTTTTGCCCGGAGTTCATTGTATACTTGACGTTGGGTTTTATTAATTTCGTCCAATTTTAATCGAATCGGGTAAAGGTGATAACTTGAATAACTATTCGGATGTTGCCAAGGGGTTCTGATTGGTAAACCAGCCAGTTCTATGTCATATCGTAGAGCAATGCGATGGCGTTTTTCGACAAATTCATTTAACCGGTTCATTTGACTTATGCCCAGGGCTGCTTGAATGTCGGTCATACGATAGTTGAAGCCGAGACTTATCTGCTGATAGTTCCAAATTTCATCATCGGGCCTGTTGTGCATCTGTTGAGCATCACTTGTGATCCCATGACTGCGCAACCGTACCATTTGAGCGGCTATTTTTGGATCGTTCGTAAGCGCAATGCCTCCTTCACCGGTAGTGATGATCTTGACAGGATGAAAACTAAACACGGTTATATCGCTATAACGGCAGTTACCTATAGGTTCAAAAGAGTTGGATTGCCACGTCAATTCTTTTCCTTCAGTATCAGGAATAGGCTGTGGTCTGTATTTTCCACCGATGGCGTGTGAAGCGTCTTCGATGATCTTGAAACCGTATTGCTTAGCCAACGCATAGATGGCGGCCATTTCACATGACTGACCACATAAATGGACAGGTATTAGTACCTTAGGCAAGATGCCCACCCGTTTTGCCATTTCCAGTTTTTTGGCGAGACACTCTATGCTGAGGTTGTAAGTCCGCGGATCGATATCGACAAAGTCTATCCTTGCACCACAATAAAGCGCGCAATTCGCACTGGCAACGAAGGTGCTCGGTGAAGTCCAGACAATGTCATCTTTCCCAACACCTAAGGCCAGGCAGGCGATATGCAGTGCACTGGTGGCACTGTTTACAGCCACTGAGTGCTTAGCTCCAGTATAATTGGCGATACTTTGTTCAAACTTGGAGACGGCCGGGCCTTGAGTGAGGAAGTCAGAGTTTAGAATCTCAACAACCGCATCAATGTCGGCCTGATTGATATCCTGACGTCCATAAGGAATTTTATGGTTGGCAGGAATTAGTGGGGGGGGGGTAGGATTGTGCATTGAATAGTTAAAATCCTTATTAAATCTTTTGTGAATACCTTTTCTAAGTCTTATACTATCGGAAATATTTATCAATCTTCTTCAATGAGAATGAATATTTGTAAGCAATTAAACTTTAACTTATTACAGCGTGATCATTATCTATTTGTTCCACCATTTCGTAATAACTACCGGTACGCCTCACACCTTCTTCTGCCAATTCAATTATTTGGGTGCAATATTTAAGTGTCGTCAGCCGATGAGCAACAATGAGGATTGTTAAGTCGTTACCAAGGCTTTCAATTGCTTCCATTACATCGTGCTCTGTTTCGTTGTCCAACGCACTGGTCGCCTCGTCGAAAACTATCACATCAGCCTTTTTATAGAGTGCCCGGGCAATACCTATTCGCTGCCGCTGTCCACCAGAAAGACGAATACCCCGTTCTCCAACAATTGTTTTGTATTGCTTATTCCAAGTCTCAATTGTTTCTGAAATTTGTGCTTTCTGCGCCGCTTGCCGAACTCTTTCGTGGTCGATTTGATTAACTGGAATGCCAAAAGCAATGTTCTCAGTAATGGAAGTATCCGAAAGGTAAATAGCTTGTGGCACGTGCGCAATATGAGCTTGCCATGCACGATAATTCTCAGAAGAAATCGGCACTCCGTCAATAGCCATATTTCCCTCTGTGGGTTGCAGTAATCCCATAAAAATATCTAAAAGCGTACTTTTGCCACTTCCAGTAATTCCCATAAATCCAATTCGAGAGCCTTTAGGAATGATGAAATTCATATTCTGCAGGACCCATGGAGCATCTTGTGTGTACCTGAAAGATAATCCTTTAAGTGAAATATCACGCTGAAAATGGATCGGTTCCGGCATGGGTTTTAGGGTGTACTCGGGCAAGGGCTGGTCAAGGAGATCCAAGACATCTTTTAAAGAAGCCTCCCCTCCTTTTATGGTGGTCCAACTACTGTATAATTGCTGAAGTACAGGTAGCATCCGTTGCGCGCCCAAGGCTAAGGCTCCCAATACCGGAATAGCTGTTGCAAATCCTGCAGAACTTCCTGCAAGCGAGTAAGCTAAGACAGCAATGAGAACCATTCCCAATGCTTCTGTCCCAAAGCGCGGACTACCACTAATAATTGTAATATTAGCTTGTGCCCTGCGTAATGGCAAATCAGCATTACGATAAATATCACAATAAGTGGCTTGGGTGCCATCAATCAATACATCACGAATGCCCCCCAAACCTTCTTGCATTGTTTTCATTAGATTGGTAGATTCCCGGGCGATTCGTTTACTATCAAGAGAAAGTCTCTTCTTCATTATCTGGATAATAGAAATATAAATAGCACCGAATCCGACAATTGCCACAAGGGCTATCGTTGGATTGATAGCAACCAAAGCACTAAGAATCATGAAGAGCATTATTACAGAGGTAATGATTGTAAGAATTGGGATTAATGCACCATAAATGACCGAGATAGTTTTCCCTGTGATGCCTGAAATAATCTCACTGCTATTTCGCGACAAATGCACACTATATGGTTGATAAAGTGTACGTCGATAGACACTGAAACTAAAATCTGCCCCAATGGCATAGCTAAGGCGGGTCTGAGCCCAAAGTAAAAGCAAGCGCATTGCTCCGGATACAACTACAGCAATGCAGAATGCAATAGTAAGCGGTAATAACATCTGCTTGGGTTCGTCCAGGTTTAGTGCTTGAATTACTGGTTTAGCAAGAGGATTTTGAAAAACACGCTCCGGAGCAGTAAGTACACCTAAAAAAGGCAAAAGGGTACCAATGCTGATTACCTCGGCAAAGGACGAAATAATCATCAGCACACATAGAATCCCGAACTGTATCCTTCGGCGTGGTAAAATATGTTGCCACATTCGTTTAAGAAGAACTGCCAAGCTTTGGCTTTTTATGACTATTTGCATTTAAAGCGTCTATAACAAATAAATATAAAACATTTAGGTTACGTTCAATCTTTATACTCCACGCTGATAATCGTTTACAGACCGGTACGCTGGCAATTTCCCATGAAGGAGAATCAGGGAAAGTAATTTGTACGGGTAGGGGTGCATATTCATGAAGACTTTCCAGATTTCTTTCCACAAAATCAATTCAAGAGCTTCAGTGTTTGTAATGAGTTAAATTGTGGTCGATTTACCATGAAACGCAATACTTTTTTGTGCTGATTATATTATGATAATTGAGTAAGTTCTGTTCTATTGTGAGTATATGATGGTAGCCTTGAAAACAGTTGCGCATTATTGTCAAAATAATCAATGGCGTTTCTTATAACCAGCAATAACGGTGTAATAAATATAATAACCCTCCCTTTTTAAATCAGCTATTCTCAGGTTGAAACCGCAGGAATTCCAACGAATATTCTCCCTCTTGTAAATCATTTTCTTTATAAATGTTCTTCGACCCCAACGTGATATCGTGATCCAAACAGTAAAATAAAAACTCAATTTGTTTCTATGATCACCTAATAATTCTTTGCTTAAGGACAACTTTGAATTGTATCGAAAAAATACTTGACACTTTTTTAATTGATTCAAATTTTATCGTAATAATTAATTCTTCCTGTTTGGAATTTGGTGCTGATTTTTAATTATGAAAAATGAAAATGAAAAAATGAATTTTCCACCCTTTTTCCTTATGCCTTTTTACATCCTCTGTCAAATATAACACTGTAATTACTTAGTTTTAAATCTCAAATGAAATTCGAATTTTATAATTGAATTTGCTATCCACTTTTATTAACAAGTAGATAGCTGACTGGGTGGTATTTTTCTATTTCCTGTTTATTAGCTCTATATACCTTCTTGTTCTGTTTCCATAGCCGCAAATTTTGGTTGAACTCCCTCCTTTGACAAAATATACTGTAATGCCATAGCAATTAAGTACGTGTGAACTAATTTCTATATTTTTGACAATATCGTTGATTCCTCTATGGGCAAAATAGCAGATTAAGCTGCATCAAGATTTTTCATCTTTTAGAACAAAAAATGATCATCCCATCATAAAAAACCGCGCAGCTTTCTACTGTTCAATATTTAATATTTAGTTTTTTATTCACGAATTTTCTACGCTTTACATGTTTCTCTTGAAGTTTTTCTCCCAAAAATTCTTTCCAAAAACAATTCCTATACCAACAATTATTCCGAAGAAAACCATCAGCAATGTTACCTTTTTTGTTTTTGTAACTGATACTAAGATGGCGCATGTTGCTGGCTCCAATACGCTGATTACCGGAGTTTTATTCAATGCACTGAAAGTTACCTGCTCAATCTGATTTGTCAGTTCAACTTTTGTTTGGACCAATCGCTTTTCTCCATCGATAATGCCTTGTTCAATCTGCTTTCGCGTTTCGATTTTGGCCTGTTCAAGTTGTTGATAAAGTTTTTCATAAAGGTTGAATTTCATCTTGATATCAGCGTTGAGTCTTTTTACTTCAAGACTGTCAATATATTCCATTGTTTTCGAATTTCGATTATAATAATCAGATAAAGCCTTCTGTGCCAGCATATATTTGGACTCAGCATTTTGATAACTTTCGGTAAGAAATTGAAGATTTTTCTTAGAACTTTTAGTGAGAAATTTTAAATTTCTTGAAAAACTATCGGTCAGAATTTGAAAATTCTTTAAGGTATCATTGGTTAGTAATTCTTGTTTTTTTTCCGCTCTTTTTAACTGAGTCTCTTTAAGAAACTGGGTCAACTTATTAACCACACTATCGGTTATCAGGGGTGCTGTGATCTGATCTTGCATTTTAACTGCAATCACCAGTATGCCACCATTCCTCTTTACGGCATTAATGCGGTTTGTCAACCCTTCTATGGTTCCCTGCGGCGGTTTTGTTTGATTTTCAAGAACTTCAGCTACTGTCATAGGCTGTCCCGGTTTCAACCCGTTAAGTTTTATTTTCAGCACTTCGGAAATAAACTGTGGACTTCTCGTAATAGTGATCAATGAATCGGGAGAGGGTGACTCAACAAGCAGGGTTGCCTTCGATTCATATTCTTTAATTCCTGAATAATTATTATATAGCAGATAAAGACCAGCCATTACAAAGAAAATAAGGGTGGTTATCAGGATGATCCACCGCCCGGCCCAACCCTGCCGTAAAAGATCAGCCAGATCAATTTCGTCATCAGCAACCCGTTGAATATTTTGTTCAGAATTTTCCATGAAATATTTTTTAGTGTTACTTTGTTACCTTGTCACCCTATTACCTTGTTACCTCTTTTTTCCTTCTCCTAACCTCCACGATCGTTATCGGCATATAAGAAAGCATCGCTGCCATTCCCAGCAAAATAATCAGCAACCAGGCCGTTGTCATGGATTGTAATAAAAAGGCCGTTATAATGATTAATATACTCATCAGAATAATCACTATTGTGGCTATAAGGTGCGATAGACCAAGGTCGAGGAGGTAATGATGCAAATGGCTTTTGTCGGGGGTGAAGGGGTGTTTGTTCCGGAGGATCCGGGTAAAAAAGACCCTGAGTGTATCGAAAAAGGGGATCATGATGATGCCGATGGAGACGGCCGGAGCGGCATGAATGGCATAGGGACCAGTGAGGGTGATGTTGAATTCATTGAACTCAATGGCCATTACGGCAATGATATACCCCAGTACCAGCGATCCCGTGTCACCCATGAAGATCTTGTTCTTTTTACCAAACACATTGAAGATAAAAAAGGCCAGTAGGGCGCCCATCAGGCTGACTGCCAGCATGGCCCAGTTGTACTCCCCGATCAGGTAGAACCAGGCGCCAAAGGTGGCGGAAGCCAATATTCCCAGGCTGGCTGTGAGCCCGTCGATGCCATCCATCAGGTTATAACAATTGGTGATTCCCACAATGGTGAAAACAGTGATCAGCACCCCAATGTTGATCGGAATTTCAACGAGTCCAAGAAATTCGTGCAAACTTGTTAATCGTATATTTCCAAATACGATGATAATGAAGCAGGCGGCCAACTGAGCCAACAATTTTTTAAAGGGAGTAATGCCGATGATGTCATCCTTGAACCCGGCAAAAAAAACAATAAACAAACCTGCCACCGTAAACTGGAATTTTGGAAACGTGGCAAAACTGAAAAATATCAAGGAAGAGATGGCCACCCCGGTAAAAATGGCGAGCCCTCCAAGGGTAGGAATACTCATTGAATGTGATGACCGTCCGTTAGGCTCTGCCGTTAGCCCTTTCGCCCTGGCAATCTCGACGATGGTCGGGATCAAAAAGAAGGTGATCAGAAAAGCTATACCAAAGCAAAACATCAGTTTGGTTTGGATGGTGTATGTGAAGCCTAACATGGGTTAACTATTTGGTGACAGGGTGACAGGGTAACAAGGTAACAGGGTGATAGGATGACAGGGTAATATCTTTTTTACGTTTCACCTTGTCACCTAATTACTTTGTTACTTCTTATAGCTTCGCCCGTTCAGTCACACAAGGTAAACTTACAGGGGCATTCTTTTTATATTGATTTTCAGCCTATTGTCGCTGAATATCGGTTTGTTTCCAGAGCAGCAGTACTTCCGGATTGTTCTTCCGTAAAGCGCCGATCTCTTCGCTGGTAATGATATTATACCGGATACTGCGTTTAATGATCTTTTCGGCCTTGCCCACTAGATGCGCCAGGTATTCGTTATCAATGTCCTTTCCAACCAGCAGGAGTTCTATCACGGGGTTATCGTGCCCCCGGGCAAAGCTCCCGGTCACATAGGCGCTGTGCAGTCCACCCAGGTTGGTCACCACATTCTCTACCACATGGTCGATCCCGGTGTGCTTGAGTAAAAGGCGGTGAATGTCGCTGAACAGCGGATGGTACCGGTTGGCTTGGAATAGTTTTTTATTGCCCTCCGTTTTGGAATAGAGCAATCCTGCATCTTCGAGGTGATTGAGCTCAAGCCGGATGGCGTTGGTCGACTCACCAAACTCCGCTGCCAGATCCCGCAAATAGGAGGTGGTGGTGCTGTTGAGGAAAAACTTCAGCAGCAGTTTGATCCGGGTCTTGGAAGTGATGAGCGATTCTAGCATTCTACCTTTTTTTGCGTGACGCGTGACAAAATTCTCTTTCACGCAGATTCGAGCAACAAAATTACTCGATTATTTAACTTTTCAAACTTTTTGTAGTAATATTTGAGATATGGGACAAAAAGGTGGCGGTAAATAGGTAACAGGGTAACAGGGTAACAGGGTAACAAGGTAACAGGGTGAAACGAACATCGCCTCAAGACCGCCTGATAAAAGGACGAACATGCCCGCATAATGCCCTCACCATACCCTAAGGAAGGGATGATCAAAATTGCTCAAAAAAATCGTGACGCGTGACGCGTGACGAAAGTTTTATAAAGGAATAATGAGTTACCGCATCAGAAACCTCAGGCTGGAGTGGAAAAGAAAATTTAAAAAGCAGGAATATTAGGTTACCACAAGAGCCACCTTAGGCTGGAACGGTGATAAGTAGAAGTAAAATCTATCGAAATACAATCGAGAGACAGGCGTAGTGGCGTTGTGGTAACTAATATTCTGCCATCGCGTACCGTCACGCGTCACGTTATTTTGATGGCTTGTTCGATCAGAAATGCACGGATTTCGTTTTCGTTTATTTCGGGGCCCATGTATTCAACGTGTTCTGAATGGTCAATGTCTTTGTGAAATGACAGTTGCTCACGAAACAGTTTTTCAGAATACTGACCAGGGAATATTTCCAAACAAACTTTTGAAATATCCCCGATGGTATAGTGATCTTTCAGAATAAAATACAAATCAACATAATCCTTCCATTTTGATCTGCGGCCCAATGCAAATGCTTTCATTGCTGCGAGCGACAACAAAGAAGGCATTTCAATAAAAGAATTGTATCTGACAGGATGCTCAATGATATACGGATAATAAAAAAATGTGGTTTTAACTTCATTCAGCAGGATGTGTAATTGATCAACATCTTCAAAAATCGGCGCCTGGGGAAATGGCATCGTTCTGAGTGCATTTTTAATCCTGTATTTTACCAGGGGTTTGGATGTAAAAAGGTCGAAATCTATCGATCTGCGATGACCAAGATGCAGGGCGATGGCAGTTCCGCCAACGAGGTAAAAAGAACGTTTGAACAGCTTAATCCAGGGTAATAATGCTTCCTGACGGGGATCCAGCACTTCATGATGCATAGCGTTTAAAAAATAAAGTGAAAAAATGAATGGTCAGCTCGTGGTAATTGCCTCGTTTCCTTTCGCTTTGTCCCAATGATTCAAAAAAGATCGCGGCTGTTTTTTTTATTCCGATCAGAGAAAATAATTTTTTTACACTTTCCAAATCCCCATAATTAAGAATTGTCTCGACCATTACAGCCTCGCTGATATCCTCCTTTTTATGCTCAGGAATATACCAGAACAAGGCACTGTGATCGCGGATGAATGATTTTATTTCGGGAGAATGCATAGCCATTTTTTAGACGTGACGCGTGACGCGTGACACGTGACAAAAATTTGTGACATGTGATATATGGTCGTTTTTTGGTTCTTCGTTTATTAATGAAGTAAAGATACAAAAAAAATTCACGCGTCACGCGTCACATGTCACGATTTTTCTCCATCACTCCAACTGGGTTCCCCCACTGTATGATCGCTCTTCCCGGTCTGTATGACCCGGGTTCAGCCTAAGTTGGGGGTCTGTTCTCTTCAGGTTAAAAGGTGACAGGGTAAAAAATATTTTCAAATGGCTGCAACGATTTTTGACTTCGCCGTGTCCTAGTAATATTTTCCGGTCATAGTATTATTATGTTATTATGTTTCACAATTCAAAATCAAACACCATGAAAAAGATTGAACATTTTCCGCACATGCTGAACCAGATGTTCAGTGAATTGAATGCTGCTTCGAAGATCGTGATCAGCTGCACCATTCCATCAACCCATCACACCGGCCTGGAAAACGGCTCCCCCAGGCTTACCGGGGTGAATGGATGTAATTCGGTGACTACCTTCACCGATTACCTGTACAGCTTAAAGGCCGGCCTGCTGGAGACACTCTCGGAGGAGCTGCCGGAGCTGGATGTACAGGTCAGGCGGATGTTCATCCACCAGGTTATCCTGCGCTGCCGCAGCTATGCCTGCATCACCTCCCCGCTTGAGACGGATGACTACCCGGTGAACAAGAAGGGCTACCAGCAAATCCGCTGGGGTTTTCATAAACCGGTATTCAATCCCGGTGAGGGCCCTCAGCCGGATGTACACGCACAAAAAATCCTGCTCAGCCTTACCTCCCGGTATGCTTATGTATGGCGGCTCATCGGCGAGGAACTCCTCGATGAATTGCACTGGCTGCACTGCCATGCCACCTTTCTGCCCGTGCTCAACCATCCCCCCGACCGAAAGCCCGCCCACGAGAAAATCCCGCTCAAGGACAATGTGGCAGAATTGGGCGCCATGGCCAGGCTGTTTTATGATAACAATGCCATCGATCTCGACAACAAAACCCTGTTTTGCAAGCTGATTGCCGACATGTTTTCTACTCCCCGACAAAAGGATATCAGCCCAAGGAGTCTGAAGAATCATTTTGATTGCCCCTCCCTTGAAACCATGGATCAGCTTCGTGAAGAGTTAAGACAAATGTTGAATAATTCCCAGGCTTATTACGATATAGCCTAATCTAACTATCTCATTTTATTTCACTTAACGATTAATACACCAGGGGTTGTACAACCTTTGCAACTACCGCAACGCATTTTGGCGCACTATTTTTGTATGCAGAAACATTAAAACATCTTATCATGGAAACACATCATCCCATTAAAGTGTCGCTGACCGATATCCGGAGACGACTGCAAACCATCGAAGTGCTCCTGGGTGAGCTTTCGCCCAAAAAACCCGCATGGATCGATCAAGAGGAGATCTGTACCCAATTGCATATTACAAAACGCACCCTCAGCCGTTATCGTGTGCACGGCTTTCTCCCCTACAGCAAGTTCGGTGGCAGAATTTACTTCCAACAGAGCGACATCGACGACTGGCTTAAAAACCACAGCGTAAGAATGGAGGAACGGTCATGAAAACACGTGTGGTCAAAAACTGGAAAACCTCGCTGCTGGGCCTTGCCCTGCTTATCCTATCCACCACGATGCTATACCTGAAAGTCATCACCGGCGGAGAGATGATCGCCTTGTTGCCAACGATCGTGGGGTTGTTGTGTGCACCGGACAGCCTTTTAAAAGGTGACAGGGTGACAGGGTAACAGGGTAACAGGGTAACAGGGTAACAAGGTAACAAGGTGACAAGGTAAAAATTGGTAATTGGTAATTGGTAATTGGTAATTCCTTTCATATGGCACTTTTCGAAAAATACGCAACAAAGCTTCTCCTCCTCGAGGGGGGCTACAACAACGACCCTGCTGATCGGGGTGGGGCGACGAACATGGGGGTGACGCTTTCGACGTGGCGGCGGGTGGGGTATGACAAGGACGGCGACGGGGATGTGGATCCAGAGGACCTGTTGTTGTTAACGCACAACGATGTGAAGAATGTGGTGCGGTGCTTCTACTGGAGCCGGTGGCGGGGAGATGAAATTGTGAGTCAGCCCGTGGCCGAGATTCTGGTCGACTGGCTCTGGTGCAGCGGCAAATGGGGCATCATCCTTCCCCAGCAGATCCTGGGGGTAAAACCCGATGGCTATGCCGGCCCCAAAACCCTCTTCGCCGTCAACCAGGCAAACCCGGTCGAATTTCACCTGCACCTATTCGATCGCCGGATGCAGTTTATCCACCAAATCGTGGAGAAAGACCCCACGCAGGGAAAATTCTTGAAGGGGTGGAAGAACCGATTGGAAAAATTACGAATGACGAATGACGAGTGACGAATGACAAGTGACGAATTACCAATGACCAATGACCAATGACCAATGACCAATTACCAATGACCAATGACCAATGACCAATTAAAAAAATATGTTATGAAAACACAATCCTTCATCACTCCATTACTTCATCACCCTGTTACGTTTCACCCTGTTACGTTTCACCTTGTTACGTTTCACCTTGTTACGTTTCACCTTGTTACCCTGTTACCCTGTCACCTTGTTACCTCTTTCATAACCATCCTGCTCTTGCTCTCTTCCTGTTCTCCTCAGCGAAGATTAGAGCGCCTGGTTGCGCATCACCCGGAGCTGCGTATCGCCGACACCCTGCTGATACGTGATACCCTCATCCGACCGGCCATTGTAGCCGACACCTCTTTTCCGCTCAGCAAAATGACCGACACGGTGGTCATCTCCCGCGACCGGCTCGAAATAAAGCTGGTCAGGATCAACGACACCATCCGCATCAAAGGAAAATGTAAAGCCGACACGATCATCCGCGAACTACGCATTCCGGTGGAGAAAATTAAGCTTGTGAAAGAAGGAGGAGGATGGCTTTGCAAAGTGTCCTGGATCATTTTGGGGTTATTTATTATTGCAGCCGCGTGGAAATGGGTAACAGGGTGAAACGTAACAAGGTAATAAGGAAAAAATTCGTCATTCGTCATTCGTCATTCATAAAAAACTATTTGTACAATTAGTCAACAAGATCCCCGGCCCGGATCGCATTTATTCACCATTAATTATTAAAATTATGTCAACAACAGATGAATTAACCAAAAATTACAGCGGGATTTTCGGGAACATGATGGTTGCGCGAAACCGCAAAGGGAAGACCATTCTTACCATTCCGCCAACGAAACCTAAAAGGGTTCCGACAGAGAAAATGGTCAACGCGCGTCGGCAGTTTAAGCTGGCTGCAAATTATGCCAAAACCGTTTTACAGGATCCTGTTAAGCTGGCCGCCTACGCCGCGAAGGCGCACGACTACCTGACCCCCTATGTGCTGGCGCTCACCGATTACCTGAAGCCGCCGGTGGTGACCCAGGTTGATGCATCACGCTATCTTGGCCAGGCAGGCGACAAGATTTCCGTGACTGCATTCGATGATTTTGCGCTGACCGAAGTTTCAGTAAAGGTCGCCGATGCAACCGGCGCGCTGATCGAAGAGGGTGTGGCTGTGTTCAACCTCACCAACGGCAACCATGACTTCACCGCCACCGTGGCCGTGCCCGACCTGGCCGGTGTTGTTATCACCGCCACAGCCACCGACAACCCGGGGCATCCGACCGAACTTTCTATCACCCTTTAGATAGGGATTCTTTTACTCTTTTGACATGGAAGGGGGCTTCAGCGATGGAGCCCCTTTTTTAATGACCAATGACCAATGACGAATGACAGAAAACCTCCCCCGTTGCATCAAACAAATCCAATGCCCGGATTAAGGCAACCTGAAAATCTTCACCATTCCGCTTCAGCTTAAGCGTCCGTCCAACTTCACTTCCGATATTCCCCATCTGATCAAAGATCGAACGCTGTTCCCATCGTTCACGGCTTTTGCCAGATCATCCTCAAATTTGGCAACTTTGGTGTGAAGCAGGTTGAATTCCTGCTCCCTGATTGCGATGGCCTCTGCACGTTCATGCAAAGACTTTTCTGTTTCAGTTGTTTTTGAAACAAATTCCAGTTCCGCTATTCCGCGCACAATGGTATCGGGCGTCATTTCCGATACTTTTTTAACGAGCGTTTGCTTTTCTTCTTTCTCCCTGATCTCCTTCGGATTCAGGTTTACATTTTCAGAACCCGTTCGAACGGTATGGGTTTGCTTTTGTTGGTCGATTGCATAAATATCAACTGTTGTGCAAGCAACTGGGTATAATAGGGATGGCCGCTGGTATAGGTCAAAATTTGATTGGTAAGCGACTCCCCCTGTTGTACCTGATTGTGACCAAATACACCGTTAATAAAAATTCTGAATTCATCCTTATCAACAGGCCCCAGGTGGATATACCGACCAGGTCCATTTTTTATTGGATAGTACCTGTGCCGCGATTTCTGCTGCAAGTGCAAGAATACTGGTTGATTAAACTGATCTCTTTCTGCCGGCCAATAAGTTGGTCGCCGATAACCGGTTTCCCAGCGATAATGATATGTTCAGGATGAGACATCAAATGTACAAATATTGCATGAAATAGGTCTCGTCACGATTTTGTCACGATTTTTGTCACATATTACATGTCCACACTTGTCGGAATTTTTGGCAGGTTTTTCTTGATTTGTTTCGTTTTATCATCTCCATTTCCAGTTTTTGGAGTTCGATGATAATTTTCAATTTTTCTTCAAAAGGGACCTTCGCCTTTTGCGTGTGATAAATTGCTTTGGATTCGGCAAGATGAGAAATGTAATCCTGGTTATTCATAAATTCTCCTGAAATCTGCTAATTTTTCTGTCAAATTAAATCTGGAAACAAT
>Ga0247840_10005701_pt1 | contig 18498 bp, 22 predicted proteins | sample LaCruzMarch2015__FD_192404 | JGI IMG/M metagenome (GOLD analysis project Ga0247840, IMG submission 192404) | Freshwater microbial communities from meromictic Lake La Cruz, Castile-La Mancha, Spain - LaCruzMarch2015_17m | ecosystem: Environmental > Aquatic > Freshwater > Lake | place: Spain... | reverse complement strand
GGGCGGGGGGGTTGCGGGTGGCCTTGGGCACCCTGCAGTTGGACGCTTTTGATTTTCTTCCCAAGCCCGTGGCCATGAGAGCCTTGAACGAGGTCCTTGAGAAAATTGGGCACAAACGAAAAAAAAGATCTCAATCCCAGCGCGAACGCCCGTTGCCCTCTTTGTTTTCCACCCCCACGTTGTTGGGGCAGAGCCCGTCCATCCAAAAAATCGCCACGTTTATGGACAAAATCGCCCCGTCGTCTTCGAACGTTTTGATCCTCGGGGAAACGGGGACCGGAAAAGAAATTGTGGCTCACGGACTTCACAACAAAAGCCCCCGGCGGGACGGGCCTTTCATCGCCGTTAATTGCAGTGCGTTGCCAGAGACCTTGTTGGAAAGCGAACTTTTTGGTCACGAAAAAGGGGCTTTTACGGACGCTTTGGGGCTCAAACGAGGTTTGTTGGAAGTCTCCTCGGGTGGGACCCTTTTTTTGGATGAAATCGGGGACATGCCTCTTTCGATTCAGGCCAAGCTTTTGCGCGTGGTCGAAAGCAAACGGTTCCGCCGATTGGGAAGCACGGTGGAGCAGTCGGTGGATGTTCGGCTTTTGGCGGCCACCCATCGGGACGTGGAAACGTTGGTTCGCTTGGGTCAATTTCGTGAGGATTTGTACTACCGCCTGAGCGTTTTTTCCATCAAATTGCCCCCTCTCCGAGAACGACGTGAAGATATTGCCTTGTTGGCCAACCATTTTCTTCAAATGTTCGCGGGGCCAGGGCGGGGGGCAAAATCTCTGTCAGAGGAGGCACTGCAACGTCTCATGGTTTATCCATGGCCAGGCAACGTTCGGGAACTCCACAACGTCATGGAACACGCCGTTGTTTTGTCCGAAGGAGAATCCGTGAATGTTCCGGATTTACCATCGGTGGTCCAAGGGGTGTTGCCCTCCGCTCCCGACACGTTGGCCCAAGTGGAACGCCGCCACGCCCAAACGGTTTTAAGTGAATGCAACGGGTCCGAAAAAGAAGCCTCTCGTCGTCTGGGCATTTCCGAAAAAAAACTTCGATCGTTGCTTTGACCGGGGTCGGAAAGAAAACCGTTTTTCTTTTTGTTTCCAGAACACGTTTGTAAAAAAAGATCGAACTCTTGATCCATGACGTCTAAATGGGTTTTCACTAAAGAATAAACTCGCTTCACCAACGTGGGTGTGACCGTGCCTCTCTGGAAGACCAAGCGATCTTGGTGCTCTTCAAAAAAACGACGGATTTGATGGTGGCGGTCCAAATGAAGGTTTTTTTTGGGGTAATCCGTTTCTCTCATTAGAGTTTCTTCCGCTCGAAAATTCATGTCCGCAAAAGTGGCCAATCCTAAAAAAATATTGGTGGCCGCTTGGGCCCCCCCGGCGTTTCGAAGGGCCTCGCACAAACGGCCCATACGCTGATGGTGCCTGTCCAGCATATCCATTAAACCCTCCTCAAAAAATCTTCCTCTCGGCTTGAAGGTTATCGGCCGGCTATGAAAACCCTGAAGTCCTTTCCTTAGCACGTTTATTGCTTTATTTAAAAAATAAGGAGGACCGTTTTATGACCAAACCCATTCCCACCCATGAGTTGGTTCGTCGGCTTTTGGGGGTGTTGGCCCAAGAAAAAGAAATTTTGTCCCGGGGACTTTGGCCGAAATTAGACGCGGTGGGACGTATGGAAATGAAATGGTGGAAAGAGTTAAAACAACGTCGCGACGCGGACGAGGCGTTGCTTTTTCTTTTGGAAAAACGAATCCAAGAAAATATACTTTTCGTAAAAAACCGAATGAACGACGCTCAAAACGATCTGATGAAAGAACGCACCCTTTCCCGAAGTCGAGCGGCCTACAAAGCTGGCACGCTTATTGCAAACAGAAAGGGTGAGACCCTATGACTCCTCTATCCATGAACTTAGCCGGGCCGGCTGTCGAAAGAGAATTGGACCGCTTATGGCAAAACCAGCGGGCCTCGGCTCATAATTTGGCGAACATCGAGACCCCGGGTTTTGTGGGAACGCGGGTGGAGCCGGACAAGGCCGGTTCTTTTTCTTCTCAGTTGGACAAAGAGTTGGCTCGAACCGATCGGCGTCATTTTCCCACGGCCTCGTTGTCCTCGGATCGTACGTTTTCTGTGAAGACCGTGGAGGATCTTTCCGCGGACACGGAGTTGGCCGAAGTGTCTCGGACGCAGGTTCAATACCAAACCTATTTGGATGTGGTGAACCGTCGCGATCGTTTGATAAGAACCGCTTTGGATGGTAAATAGGCGTGGGGGCTTTTGACGCGTTGGACATCAGTGGTTCCGGACTCTCGGCTCAGCGGGCTCGCATGGAACGGTCCGCGTCGAACATCGCCAACGCTCAAACCACGCGCACGGAAGCCGGGGGGCCCTACCGACGGAAAACCGTCGTGTTTGCCGAATCCCTTCAGCGGGCGTCTCTGGGACAGCCCACTCGTCCCGCCGGTGTTCGTGTGGACGCCACTGTGGAGGACACCACCCCGTTTCCCCGGGTGTATCAGCCCTCCCATCCCGACGCGGACGCCCAAGGGTTTTTGCTTTTGCCCAACGTGGACACGGTCAAAGAAATGGCGGATCTCTCCATGGCGTCTCGGGCCTATGAGGCCGACATCGCCGCTTTTTCCGCCACCAAAATGATGTTGTTAAAAGCTCTCGACATCGGTAAATAAGGGAGAAACGGCCATGCCTATAGAGTTGGAAGAAAAACAACAGACCTCCTCCCGTTTGATGAAGAACGGTTTTGAGGTGGATACCCTTCCGGATGTGGCGTTGGGGGTGTATAAAGGGTTAACGGTGAGTCGTCGAAAAAAAACCGTCTCCGAAAAAGACATTGACACGGCTCTGTCGTCCGCTTCGGAGACTCTTCCCGATCAAGGAATTTCTGAATTGCGCCGATCCGTCCGTGAGGTGTTGGAACGGAAAGCGGATCTTTTGATGAAACGGGATTTGGAACGGCAGGTGGCCGAGCGGTTGCTGGAATCCCACCCCTTTTGTGTTCCGCCGGTGTTGGTGACGAATTTGAGTTCGGATATTTTGGAGCACTTAAAAAAAGATTTTTTAGCCGGGGGCGGTAACGAGACCCTTTGGAGCGAGCGTTTGACCGACCTAACCGTTGCGTCACGGGACGAGGCCGAGGCTCGTCTTCGGTTGACTTGGTTGATGACGATGATCGCCCAAGCGGAGAACCTCACGGTGTCGGACCAAGACGCCGAGGCCGCGGTGATTCAATCCGTTTCGTCTTTGGGCGAGGTCGCTCAAAAAAAAGCGATGGAGGGACTCCTGTCCCGTTTGGATGAGGTGAAGGGCCGACTTTTGGAAGACGCCGTTTACTCTTTCCTCTTAAACCACGCTCGTGTCGTGGATGTTTCGGAGACTCTTTGATGGACGCTCTCTCCCCCATTGGGGCGACGAGATCGTCGCCGTCGCCTCTTGGAAAATCACTCGAATTGGGGGGCGGAGGGTTTGGGACCCTGTTGACCGCGGCGATCGAACGAGCCGACCAGCGGGTGGGGCAAGCGGATCAGGCCGTGTCGGACGTTCTGTCGGGAAAATCCGATAACGCCCACGAGGTCATGATTCGGCTGGAAGAAGCCCAACTGGCTCTTCAATGGACCGTGCAAATTCGCAACAAAGCTTTGGAAGCCTACAACGAAATAATGAGGACGCCGATTTGAACATCCTAACCCGGACGAGCCGGACGAGTGAAGGAGACGCTTCTAACGGGGTGAATGGTTTCTCGGAATGTTTTATGGTTTCTCCGATCGAACGACTCGTCCGAGTTATCTTGACCGTTCTCTCGGATCGTCTCTTGTGTCCTTGAAAACTGTTTTTTCAAAATGGGGAAGATCCTATTAACGGACTAAAAACAGAAGTTGAAACTTGTTTTCCTTAGATTCGTCATTCCGGCGAAGGCCGGAATCTAGGAATTCGAACTGGTTCTTAAACAACAATTTTAAAAACTGGACTCCGGCCTTCGCCGGAGTGACGATCGTTAAGTTACTGTCGTTGCGTGATGGGCTGGTTTCTTTGTCACTCTGAAAACAAAACGGTACAGGAAAAGGAGAAATTCCCGTTGTTGGGGAATTTCTAGAAAACGGGATTCGTCTTTCGGTGCGGCCGGACCTTTTAAAGGACGCCGTGTTTTTCCCTTCTGTTGCTTAGGGAAGATCCGTTCCATCTCTTAACCGAGGAGTGCCCCGTGGATTTCATCAATCGCCTTAAAGACGCGTTCTTGGCGTTGCCTTACGGACGCAAAATTGGAGCTTTGGTTTTGGCCTTGGTGGCGTTTGGGGCCGTCTATTATCTGTCTTTGCCTATGCGCGGGTTGGATATGGTCCCTCTCTACGGGCGACTGTCCACAGAAGACGCGGGGTCGGTGGTGGACAAACTGACCAACGATGGGGTGCGTTTTCGTTTATCGAACGGCGGGCGAACCATCAGCGTTCCCTCACGGCAGGTGTACTCGTTGCGTTTAAAACTGTCCCAGCAAGGGTTGCCAAAAGGGGAAGGGGAAGGTCTTGAAATTTTAGATCAGTCCCCTTTGGGCGTCAGCGATTTTACACAAAAAGTTCACTACCAACGAGCGTTGCAAGGAGAATTAACCCAAACCATTTCCGCCATGGACGGGGTGGAAAACGCCCGGGTTCATCTTGTTTTTCCAGAAGATTCTCCCTTCCTCGATGCCACCGATGGGGCCCGGGCCTCCGTGGTGCTCACCCTTCGGCAAAACACCCCCTTGGATCGGCGGCAAATCAGTGGTCTGGTTCATTTGGTGTCTGGAGCCGTGAAAGGACTAAAATCTGAAAACGTGTCCATTTTGGACAACGAAGGTCGTTTGTTGGCCGGTGGGCGTTCCGACACGGGGGTTTACGGACGGGGCAATGAACTTTTGGATTTACAGAGGGAAGCGGAGCATTACTTAGAAGAAAAAACGTCCACACTTTTAGAGACGTTGTTGGGCCCTGGGCGCGCCATCGTTCGTGTCCGTGTGGAAATGGACGATCGTGTGGTCAAAGAGCAAACCAACACTTACGACGCGGGGGGGCCTCTGCGCAGCGAACAACAAACCGCCGCGCCTTCGTCCGAGCCCTCGTTCGTCAAAAATTACGAAGTGGGCAGTACCGTCCGTGAAATCGTGGCGAGCCCCGGGGCTGTTAAGAAACTCTATGTGTCCGTGGCCGTGGACGGAACGACCAAAGACGATCCCCAGAAGCCGGGCACCCCCCTCTACACCCCTCGCACCCCCGATGAAATGTCGTCCATAGAGGCTTTGGTCCGTCAAGCGGTTGGGTTCAGTGAGGATCGAGAAGACCAGATGGAAGTGAAAAACATCGCTTTCGACACCACCCATCGAAACGAGATTCAAGCCGAACGCCTCCAAGGAGAAGAAGCTCTTAAAAAAGATCGAACCCGGCAGATGCTGAGCACGTTGGGGGGGCCCATCGGTTCCGCTTTGGCCATCGTGACCGTGGTGTTCTTGTTCTATAAGTTTTTAAAAAGTGGAAGTTCGTCGCCTGTTTTGGAAGCCCCATCCCTTACTCAAACGGCACCGGACGTTCCCGCCGTTTCCATGGGAACGACGCCCTCACCCGCTCCGGAGAGGACTCCGGTCCCGGCGTTGGCCTCCACTGCCGGGGAGGGGAACCTGTTGGACGCGGCCCGAAAAAACCCCGCGGGCGTGGCTCGTCTGATGCAACAACAGTTTTTAGCAAGACCTTCCTAATGGCCCGTTATTTATTGGACACTACACCAGTGAGGTTATCCCATGGCTGAAACGGAAACAACGGGTTTAAACAACGTTCAAAAGATGGCTCTTATTTTGTCCACGCTCCCCGAGGACCAATGCGTGGCGGTTTTAAAAAATTACCCAGAAGAAGACGTGGAGCGTCTTTGCCGGGAGATGATGAATCCCCCGAAAGTAGACGAAGAAGCAAAAAATAAAATCATTGAGGAATTTTCTTGTAAGCTGGAAGAGTCCACCGATAAGCCGGCTCTGGAAGCGATGGAAAGCCTTTTGGCAAGGCTCTACGGGGTTCGAAAATCCACGGAAATCGCCCAGCGCTTAAAAACCGTGGAGCGGATTGATTTGTCCTCGTTGGCCGAGGAGGCTGGGCCCGACGTGGTGGCCCAAGAACTGGCGCGGGAGGTTCCGTCCGTGGCCGCGTTTGGCCTTTCGGAAATCCCCACCGCCTTGGCCGCCAAGGTGTTAACGCTTTTTCCCGATGATTTTCGAACGGAAATCGTGATGGCCCGCGCTCGAGGATCCCGGTTGCGCCCCGACATCGCGGTGCGGGTTCGTGAGGGATTAAAAGCGTCTTTGGAAAGCCGAAAAAGTTCAACCCCGCCTTTGGACCCCGTGGAGGTTTTGGCCACGGCGGATTTGTTGTCCCACTTGACCGCCGAAGCCTCCCAAGCCATTTTGGATTCCATCAACGCCAAGGACGCTGTCTTGGGGCGTCGTGTGGCCGAAGCCCTGTTCACTTTTGACGACATCGTGAAAATAGACGATCGCGACTTGCAACGTCTTTTGTCAAGGCTCAATCAATCCGATTTAAAATTGGCCCTACGCAAATGCACGGACCCCGTGTCCGATAAAATTTATAAAAACATGTCGGAACGCGTGTCCGCGGCGTTAAAAGACGATATAAAAAATTCACCCCCGCAAAGTTTGGATTCGGTTCTGGAAGCCCAGCGTCGCGTCGCGGCTTTTGTCCGAGATTTGATTCAAAAGGGCGATGTGGTCCTTCCTAAATCCGGCCACGTGGATCCCGCCGCTGTTCAGGAAAATCTCGTCTGATGTCTCCCCGTGTGATGAAACGTCCGGTGGTGTCTGTGGGGACGGTTCGCATGGGGGGGCCGGTGTCGCCACCCCTGAAAGACCCCCGGCGTTTGGAGCAAGAACGAAAAGAGAAAGCTCTCCTTCGGGAAGAAATTCGAGCGGAATTTCTTCGGGAAAGCGAAGAAAAATTAGCCAAGGAAACTCAAAAAATGAGACAAGAATTTCAAACGAAAGTGGCTCACGAAGTGGCCCTACTAGAACCCGACATCGTTCGTTTGGTGTTGGCCGTGGCCGGTCGCGTTTGCCGGCAGGAACTAACGGTTTCTCACGAGGGGGTGTTGGCGTGGGTGCGGGAAGGGTTAACGGTGATGGGGGCCGGCAACGCCCACACGATTCGTGTGGCACCGGACGCCGTGGACTCCGTTTCTCGGATGGAACGGCCGGCGGAGGTTCACGTTCAGGGAGACCCATCGTTGTCTTCAGGAGACGTTGTGTTGGACGGCGATCGGGCCCAATGGGACGCTCGGTTGTCCACGCGGTTGGAAGAAACGGAACGGGCGTTCGTTCGTTTATCGGAGTTGCCCGCGTGAACATTTCTCGGTATGAGAACGCTCTGGAGCGGGTGTCTCTTTCCCGTCATGTGGGGCGTTTGACCCGGGTGTCCGGCGGGATTCTGGAAGGGGTGGGCCCCGAGGTGTCTTTGGGGGATGTGGTGCGTGTGTGGGACAAGCCCGGTCGGCGTTTTTTTTGGGCGGAATCCGTGGGGTTTCGAGACGACAAGATTTTGTTTGCCCCCATGGGGGAATTGGATGGGTTGGGGCCCGGCAGTTTGTGGATGGACGGGTTGGGGGCTGTGTCGGTGCCGGTGGGCGAAGGGCTTTTAGGACGGGTGGTGGACTCTCGCGGGGCCCCCATCGATCGTCGGGGGGCGTTGGTGTTAAGCGAACGCCGGCCCATCCGATCCGCTCCTCCAGAACCCATGCACCGTCAACGAATTAAGACCCCCCTCGCGACGGGGGTGCGGGCGTTGGACGGGCTTTTGACCTGCGGGCGAGGCCAGCGTCTGGGATTGTTCGCCGGAGCGGGGGTGGGGAAAAGTTCTTTGATGGGCATGATCGCTCGGTCGTCTCAAGCGGACGTGAACGTGATCTCTTTGGTGGGGGAACGGGGTCGGGAAGTGCGTGACTTTATTGAAAAAGATTTAGGCGAAGCGGGGTTGGCTCGCTCCGTGGTGATGGTGGCCACATCGGATCAACCTCCCATGGCTCGACTTCACGCGGCTCTCGGAGCCACGGCCGTGGCGGAATATTTTGCGTCCCAAGGGCGTCACGTGTTGTTGATGATGGATTCCGTCACTCGGTTGGCCATGGCGGCCCGGGAGATCGGTTTGTCTTTGGGTGAGCCACCCACCACGAAAGGGTACACCCCCTCTGTTTTCGCTTTTCTTCCGCGGTTGCTGGAACGGGCCGGCATGTTGGGAACGGGGAGCATCACAGGGTTTTACACGGTGTTGGTGGAGGCGGACGATATGGACGATCCGGTGGCGGATTCTTTGCGTTCCATCTTGGATGGGCACGTGGTCCTGTCCCGTCGGTTGGCCACCCAAAACCATTACCCGGCCGTGGACGTGTTGGAAAGTTTGAGTCGGTTGATGCCGGACGTGACGGACGTTTCTCAGCAACAAGCCGCGTCTCGGTTGAGAGAAATGTTGTCGGTTCATCGGGAGGCCGAAGACCTGATCCGCGTGGGGGCTTACGTGAAGGGGACGGACAGCCAAGTGGACGCCGCGGTGGACTGTTTGCCTCGGATCAATGGGTTCCTTCGCCAACCCGTGGGTGAAAAATCGTCCCTGACGGAAACGATTCAAGCCCTAAAAAATCTTTTTCCGATGCCATGAAAAAATACAAGTTTCGCTTGGACACGTTGTTGCGACTCCGGCGGCGTCAAGAAGATGAGGAAGGTCATCGTTTGGCCACCACCCGTAAACGTTTGGAGGTTTTGATGAACGAAAAGACGATTTTAGAAAACAAACGAAAAGACGTGGACCGGCAAACGACCGCGGATTTGTCTGGAGACGTCAACCTCGTTCGTTCCGACGTGAGCCGATGTTACGCGATGTCTCTTGGGGATTCTTTGAAACGGTGCCATGTGGGTACCCAAGAAATTCTTCGCGAAATAGAGAGAGGAAGCTTTCGTCTTAAAAAAGCCATGACGAAACGAAAAGTGCTTGAGAATTTAAGGGACCGGCAAAAAGAAGTTTACCGGGATACGGTTCGGGCCCATGATTCCAAAACGATGGATTTTTCGGCCGCCGCTTTGTGGGCTCGTGTGGAACGATGAACGGGACCCTTCGCCTCCTCTGGCCATCGGTGGTGACCACCCTCACCGTGTCGTCTTTGCTGGGTGTCAACGCCCAAAGGATAAAAACTCTTCGTGCCCCCCCCGTCCTTCCTAGCACAGAAATTGCAATGGGAAAGACGCTGGAAAGTCCGGTTTTAGAACCTCTTGAAACTCCCGCTGAGGTCGTGTCGTCTTCTGAGGCGGTCCACGAAGGCACGTCGGATTTCACGGTGAAGGAACTGGTTCGTGAGCAGGAACGTATGCGTGAGAAGTTCGTGAGGCAAAATCAAGAATTGGATTTACTGCGAGACAAAATAGGTCAGGGGGTCGAGGAAAAGAAAGACGCCTTTCTCCAAGTCGTTGCCACGGAGAAATCCATCGAGTTATTGAAAAAAGAACTGGAAGAAGCGAACAGCAAAATCCAGAAACTGGAAGAAGCCCAAAAAAAAGAGGCCGCTCGGGAGATTCGAGCGACGATGAGCGCTAAAAAACTGGTGAAGATGTATTCCAGCATGCCCCCGGCGAGCGTGGCCAAGATCTTAGGCGAAATGAAAGACCCCGAGGTGGCGGATGTTCTGGCTCGGATGAAAGAATCCGAGGTGAGTGCGATCCTCGTGTTGTTTTCACCAAAACGGGCCGCTTCCTTAGTGGCCCTTATTCAAGCGGAAAAGGAGACATCACCGTGACACCACTCGCGTCTGTGGCGGGGTTGCCTGGACCCACTCCGGGGGGGCCGCCCGAAACCACCGAAAATTCTTCCACGGGGGGACCGTTTAACGAGGTCTTGTCCGTTTGTTTGGAGGGGGAGACCGTTTCGTCGGGGGAGACCGATGGAACGTCCGTTGTCGATGGGGCGACGGTTGAACCAGAAGCCGAAAAAACGTCGTTGGGTCTCTCTCCCGCGGAGATGATGGCGTCTTTGTGTTTGACGGTTTTTAGTCCACCTCCGCCGTCCCCACCGTTGGAGCCTTTATTGGAAACCGTGGCCGAAGGGGTCTTGAAGATTCAAGAGACGGTTCCCTTGGAGGGTTCACCCCAGGCGTTGGTCGGTGTGGTCCTCTTGGATCCCAAAAACGCCGTGGCCGTTGATGAGGAAGACCCTCTCGCCTCAGAGGTGTTGGATGATCTTTTGACCTCCCCCCCCACGTCCTCAACGACCGCTCTGGAAAAAACCGTGGAAACACCCAAGAGGGAAACCCATCCTTTGGAGACGTCTCTTCCTTCCCTGCCGGTGGAGCCGGTGGTTCAAGAAACACCCCAAGAAGAATCTCTCGTTTCATCGGATGATTTTGAAAAAACAAAAACGAAAAACACGTTCCTCCCCCCACTCAAAAAAGAATCGGTGTTGGATCCGGTGCCCCTTCCCTTAACCCACGCCGTCCCGGACGCCCCACGCTTGGATCCCTCTCCTGGATTTAAAGAGAAAGAACTGTCTTTGGAATCTTTAGGGCTTCCTGTCCGTCGATTGGAAAAAAACGAAAGTCTCACCTCCCGCTCCGAATCGTTTGTTTTTCCCACAACCGCAAACCCTCCATCGCGGGTGTCCGAGCGTGTGGTCTTAGGGGGTAACGTGCCCCCGGTCCCGGTCCAAGCGGAACCCAAAGACTTGATCGAACACATACGGTTCGGTCTGGTCGAGGGGCGCTCGAACGTGAAGGTGTCGTTGATCCCTCGGGAGTTGGGGGAGTTGACCATTTTATTGGAAACCCGAGGGGAGTCCGTGTCTGTTAAATTTCAAGTGGAAAACACGTCGGCCCGGGACGCTGTGTCGTTAAGGGCGGGGGAGTTGACCGCGTCCCTTCGAGACATGGGGTGGAAAGTGGACCGTTTTTCCGTGGATTTAGCGGGAACCGGGACCGGGGCCTATTCGGGGCAAGACTCCTCCCAAGGGCGTTCCGATCGCTCTTCAAACAATCTCCTCCCCGTGACAGAAGAAAGTTCCGTTTCAGAACCAAGGGAGGATCACCGTCGTTTGAATCTTGTGGCGTAGATGAATAAGCCTAAAAACGGAAGTTGAACCTCCCTAAAAACGATACAAAGCATTGACAATATTTCGTTTTATTATCAATTGACCGACGAAAAAGACTCACCCCATGGGAGAATCTTTAAAAAGCCTTTCACACTCGTCATTCCGGCGAAAGCCGGAATCCAGTTCGTGAAATTTCCGTCGAAGAAACAAAAAATATTCTGGATACCGGCGTTCGCCGGTATGACGAATCTAAAGAAAACGAGGTTCAACGTCCGTTTTTAGGATAAAACAAAAGGAGGGTCTTATGACCAACGCTGTGACCAGTGCATCCACCACAGATCCCACGCAGTACACCACCGAACGTAAAACCGGTGGAGGGTTGGGAAAATCGGATTTCTTGAAGTTGTTGACCACCCAGCTTCAAAATCAAGATCCCAGCAACCCCGCGTCTGAATCCGAAATGATCGCCAACTTGGCTCAGTTTTCCGCCTTGGAACAGTCCACGGAGATGGCTAAAACCATGAGCGATATGTCTAAGACCAATCAATGGAATCAGGGTTTGTCCATGATCGGTAAATACGTGGCTGGGACCACCGAAGACGCCACGCCCGTTCAAGGGGAAGTGCTGGGCCTTCAGTATTTGAACAATGTGTTGAGTTTGCGCGTGGGCACCGAGGACGTGCCTATGTCCAACGTGACCGCGGTCACCGCGTGATTCAACGGCTCAACGCTCTGCCGGGGATGGGAACACCCCTCCCCTCCCGACCCGCCGGGGCCCGGCCCGCCGATGGGTTCGATTCTGTCCTTCGGCAGGAAATGGTGCGGTTTTCAAAACACGCCGAGGAGCGTCTTCAACGAGATGGTATTCATCTGACCGACCGAGAGCAAGAACAATTGCAAGACGGGGTGGATAAAGCCGCCGCCAAAGGTGGACGGGAAGCCCTCCTTTTGTTTGAGGACAAAGCGTTCATCGCCAATGTGCGTGAGAAAGTGATCATCACTTCCATGAGTCGTTCGCGATTAAGAGAAAATGTGTTCACCCAAATAGATTGTGCCGTCCTCCTTTAATGGAGAGGTTGGCACAAGAGTTGCTGTTGTAGAGTGTCGGGACGTGCATCCCATCCAGGAGGAATTCCGCTATGATGCCAGCCTTATTTTCCGGCGTGTCCGGTCTTCGCAACCACCAGTTTCGCATGAACGTGATCGGTAACAATCTCGCCAACGTCAACACGATCGGATTTAAATACAGCCGCGTGAGTTTTAGCGACTTGGTGTATCAGACCATTCGCGACGCGTCGGCTCCTCAGTCCGTGGGTGGAGCCAACCCCGTTCAGATGGGGTTGGGGGCCCTCATCCACAGCGTGGACATTGTGGATTCCCAAGGGAATTTAGAGTCCACGGGACGTTCCACGGACATGTCCATTCAAGGCGATGGGTTCTTCGTGTTGAACAATGGGGCTCAAAACAAATACACGCGGGCCGGTATCATGGTGATGAGTTTGAGCGGAACCTTGGTGAACCCTTCGGACGGTTTGTCGTTTATGGGGTGGAACGCTGTGAACGGTGTGGTGGACACGGCGGGGCCTGTGGAAGAACTCAACATTCCGGTGGGCGATGTTTTGCCCGCTGGGGCCACCAGTCAAATGACGTTCAACGGAAACTTAGACGGGTCCGGCAGCATTTCGAAAGGAACGATTTCCGATTCCCACGCTCTGATGGCCAGCGCGGAGGGCACCAACATTGTCTCGTCTTTGCTCAACAGCACTGGGGCTTCCTTGGGTCTTGTGGCGGGGGACACGATCAACATCACAGGCACCGTGGGTGGAACCGCTATTAGCGGGGCCAGTCTTTTTGTGGGGGCGGGTACAACGTTGAGCGACATCGCCGCGGCTCTTCAAGTGGCTCTGCGCGGAGTGGCCGATGGGGACGCGACGGAAACCGTTACCGTACAACCCAATGGGTCCCTTCGTGTGACCTCGGACGGGTCCCACGCCATTGCCAGTTTGCAGATGAGCGCCGCGGGTCGGACGGTTTTTAACAACGCTTTTCGGTTCCCTTTGAGTATCCCCGGGGCGGGGGCCACGGGGGGGTCCGATACGATTCGACGCCCAGCCCAGGCCACGGATAAACTCACGGATCTTTTCGACAGCACGGGGACAGGGCTGGGTTTGGTGACTGGAGACGACATCACTCTTTTGTCGGGAAGCGTGAAAGGGAGCATCGTTTCCGCCACACCGATTTTGTCCAACATCACCGCTGCCACCACCTACGCCGATTACCGAGACGCTTTAAGCCTGGCCCTTTTCACTGGAGCCCCCTCCGTGGGGGAAATGGTGACCATTGAGTCCAATGGAAAGTTACGAATCACCGGGGCCAATGGGGCCTCCAACGGTGTCACGGGTCTTGTGATCGGGGCCGGTCCCAATCCCAACGACCACGCTCGTGCTTCGTTTTCCACGTCGCAAAATTATCTGGATGTTCAGACCGCGTCTGACGCCGCCAGTTACCGCACCTCGGTTCAGATCTTCGACACCTTGGGGAACCCCCTCACGGTGGATATTCGTTTTGTTAAAAGCGCCACCAACAGTTGGCAGTGGACGGGGTCCCACGAGGGGGCCACGGTGGGGAGTGGGGTGATGAACTTTTCGTCCATGGGGCAGTTGTTAACGCCTTCGGGAAGTTTGTCGGTCCCCTTGACCAACGGAGCCACCTCCCCTCTGACGGTGGACATGGATTTTGCAGGGTCCACTCAATTTTCCGGGGGATCTTCGGTGGTTCTTAAAAGCCAAGACGGTTTTGCCAGTTCCACGTTGAACGGTTATTCCGTGGGTCAATCCGGCGATGTGGTGGGCGTTTTCTCGAACGGGAAAAACGTTCAGTTGGGGCAGTTGGCTCTGGCCACGTTTCGAAACCCATCGGGTTTGCTGATGGAAGGACGGAATTTAATGGTGGAATCCGCCAACTCAGGGGTGGCCACCTTGGGAGCTCCCGGAACCAACGCCCGGGGAAACATTGTCTCGGGAACACTGGAAATGTCCAACGTGGACGTGGCTCGAGAGTTCACGGACATGATTGTGACCCAACGCGGGTTCCAAGCCAATTCCCGCGTGATTACGTCGGCCGATCAGTTGTTGGAGGAATTGGTTAATCTGAAGCGATAACGCAGGAGGCGATGATGGATTTTTCGAAAGAAACAATTATGAAGGGGCTTTGGGACGTGATTCTCTTGGCCCTCTCCGGTGTGTTGTGCATCGTGGGGTCTAAAATAGCGGTGGAAAAAGCCTTGGCGTCCGCGTCGGTGGGGCCGGTGCAAAGTGACGTTCACGGTGTAAAAAAAGAAAAAGAGAAAGAAAAAAAAGAAGAAAAAGAGTCCTCGCACAAAAAAGAAAAAGAAGGAGAACAAGGAAAATCCGAATCGGGCGTTTCCCGTTTGCCAGGCGGGGGGGTCCCCTACCCTCTTAAAACCACGGTGGTGAACCTCGCGGGGGATTCGGACCATCGTTTTGCCAAGGTGTCCATCACTCTTGAATTGACCAGTGAAAAAGTGAGCGAAAAAATGAAAAGTCTGGATTATCAGGTTTACGACGTGTTGATAAAAATATTGGGCAATGTTCGAGCTCAGGAAGTGGGAACGGAAATAGGCAAAGAAAAAGTAAAAGACACAATCCGCTTGCAGTTAAACCACATCTTAGACGAAGACGGTGTCTCCGAGGTGTATTTAACGGAGTTTTTAGTCCAATGACAGGACCCGTTCGTCCCTACGAGCCTTCAACCGGGGGCACCGTGTCTCAAAAAATTCGCCAAGCCCTTTGTGTCCTTCACGCGGATTTTGCCACTGCCTCGGGGCCCGCTTTGACGTCCCGAGTGGGGTTCCCTATCTCATTGGCCAGCCGATCCGTGGACGTGGCCAACGGGGCGGAGTTGGGACGCCAGAGGGGGCCCGCTCTCGTGGTCCCTTTTTTGGTGACCCCGCTAAACACCCATGGGTTTCTTTCTTTGGAAATTCCTCTGGCTCAGTCTATTTTAGAAGCTTCTTTCGGTGGCCTTGGCCGGGCCCGACCCGGGGCCACGGAAGTGACCGGTGTGGAACGCAAGGTGGCCGAAGGGGTTTTGGCCGTTTTTCTGAGTCGTCTAAACGCTTTGTGGGAAACCTTGGGCGAATGCGCTTTTTCTTTGGAGTCTTCAGGGCTTCAGCCCCTTCCGGAGGCGGCCTTTCTCTCATCGATGTTCCATCTCACGGTGGGGGAAGTGACCGGGCGTCTTGGGGTGGAGTTGCCGTTGGAGTTTGTCAAGCCTTTGGCCTCTCGGTTGGATCGGGTGGGGGAGACCGGGACACCCCCGGCCGAAGACCCTAAAATGATTCCTGGGTTGCGTCGGAAAATGGACGGTGTTTCCGTCTCCGTGCGGGCGTGTTTGGCGGAACCCGAATTCACTTTGCGTGAAATGTCTTCTTTGGAACCCGGGGATGTCCTAAACGTGGGCCGGTTGGGGGCCGAGGCCACGGTCCAAGCCGGCGATGTGCCGGTGTTTAAAGGTCAGGCCGGGGTGTGGAACGGGCGTTTGGCTGTGCGAATATCGGGTTTGTTTTTAAAGGGGGCCGCATGAGTCCGGAGTCTGTTGGAATTTCTCCCGCCACGGCGGTGGCGGAGGTCGCACCAGAGACGCGTCGTGTTCATCTTGAAGAAGTGGGGCCTTCTCCGTCACCGGTTCCCTTAAACGCCAACATAGCCCCTCTCATGGACATCGGGTTGAAAGTGAGTGTCCTTTTAGGGGAAACCCACATGACGCTTGGGGATCTCTTGAAGTTGGGCACCGGGTCCGTGGTTGAATTGGATCGGGCCGCCGGGGATCCCATTGACATTCTGGTGAACGATCGTCTTTACGCTCGCGGTGAACTGGTGGCCGTGGGGGAATCGTTCGGTGTAAGAATTATCGATTTGGTCGGCGGTGGCCACGCCGTGGCCGGATGAAAAACTCGACGCTGTTTCTAAAAAAACGTGGTGGGTTTTTACACAGGGGTGGTCCGTTCACCGCCCTTGTTTTTTTTATGGTGGTGGGGGGGCTTGTCCCCCCTTTTTTTCTCCACGCCGAAGACTCGACGCCGCCCTCTCTGTTTTCGGAAACGGTGGCTCCGGACCCGGTTTCTTTTCCCGTGGGACGGGTGGTGCTTTCTTTGGTGGTGGTCATGGGCGGTCTTTATCTGGCTCGTCCTCTTCTGAAACGCGGGGGGTGGGGAGGAACGAAAACGAGCGAGATCGAAATTTTAGGGCGTGTTCACGTCACCCCAAAGGCGGGGCTTTGTTTGGCCCGAGCCCGAGGGCGATGTTTTTTGTTGGGGGTGGGTCCGACGGGGCTCTCGCTTCTCTCTGATTTAGGTCCCGATGGGGATTTGGAACCAGCCCCTCCTGAATTCTCGAACGTTTTAAAAAAAACACGCGGCCATGACGCTTAAGAAATTTTTGTTCGGGGCATTGATTTTGTGCGGACCGTCGTCCGCCCTCGCCGCGGCGGCGAAAGCTCTTCCGTTGGAAGGGGCTTTAAACTCGTTAGCGGATCCCCAACGGCTTTCTTCGGTTTTTGAAACCGTTGCGGTTTTAACCGCTGTTTCTCTCATCCCTTCGGCTCTTATTTTAATGACTTCTTTTCTTCGATTCATCATCGTGTTGGGGTTGTTGCGTCAGGCTCTTAGTTTGCAACAAACCCCCCCGAACCACGTGTTGATCAGTTTGGCTTTGGTGTTGACTTGTTTTGTGATGGCCCCCACGCTCAAAGAGATAAACACCGTGGCTCTTCGCCCTTACCAAGAAAACAAATTGCCTTTTCCCCAAGCCATTGAAAAGGCCGGGGAACCCGTGAGGAAATTTCTTTTGCATCAAACCCGTCGAAGAGAACTCGCCTTCATGGTCAAATTGGCTCGGGTCGAAACACCTAAAAGCGAACAAGACGTTCCTTTTTTGGTGTTGGTCACGGCTTTTGTTTTGAGCGAGTTGAAAACCGCGTTCACCATGGGGTTTTTAATATTCTTGCCGTTTTTGGTGATTGATTTGGGCGTGTCCAGTGTGTTGATGTCGTTGGGGATGATGATGGTGCCGCCCAGCATGGTGTCTTTGCCCTTAAAAATATTGTTGTTCGTGATGGTGGACGGGTGGACTTTGCTGGTGGAAGGGTTGGTTCGGAGCGTGCGTTGACCACCGATCTATTGATGGAACTTCTTCGCCAATGTTTTTGGGCGTCCCTGCTGTTTGCGGGGCCCGTGTTGTTTGTGAGCGTGGTGGTGGGGGTGGGCATGGGGTTGTTTCAAGCCGCCACCCAGATCCACGAAATGACCTTGGTGTTCGTCCCGAAATTTATTTTGGTGGCTGTGGTCACGATTTTATTGGGTCACTGGCAATGGGGGGTTCTCCTGCGTTTCACGGGGCACATCTTCGCCAGCCTCCCCCAACTGGCCCGTTAAAAAATGTCTTTGTCTTTGGACGTCCTGGGCTGGTTTCTTTTGGTGTTTGCTCGAACCTCGGCGTTTTTTTCCTTCGCTCCTCCTTTTGGTGGGTCGGGGGTTCCTCCGCCGGCTCGGGCCGGGTTTTCTTTTTTATTGTCGTTGTTGTTGGTGGGGTGGATGCCCGTGGGGGCTCTTCCTCAGGACGGGATGGGGTGGGTGGTGGTTGTGGTGGGGGAGTTGGCGGCGGGGTTGGCTCTGGCGGGGTTTTGGTCCCTTTTTATTGGGGGACTGCAAATGGCCGGCCATCTGATGGGTTCCCAGATTGGGTTGGGGTGGGCGGGTTTTTACGACCCGGCTTTTCAAGAGAGCACGGAAGTGATGGTTGTTTTTCAGCGATTGACCGGGTTGTTGATTTTTTTCTGTTTGGACGGGCACATCCGTTTGATGGAACTGATGGTTCGGTTTTTTCAATACGTGCCCCCGGGGGCTGTGTCGTTTAAGCCCGAGATGGTGGCTGTTTGGTCCCGGGCTTTTGGGGATTTGTTTGTGATGGGGCTTAAATTGGCGTCGCCGGTTCTCTTAGCCATGTGGTTGCTCACCCTTGCGGTGGGGTTGGTGAGTCGAGCGGCTCCGCAGATGAACATCCTTGCGTTGGATTTTCCCTTGCGGATTATGGTCGGGATTCTGGTTCTGATCGTTTCGTTGCCTCACGGGGTGCACCTGTTTAAGCACTTATTGGAAAACTTTTTTCAACAAACCGGTTATTTCCTTCGCACGTTAGTCTCTTAGGTCTAAAATCTTTGACAAAACGTCAAAGATTTTAGACCTGAGAGACTGGAGAGCCTGTCCGTTAATCCTAAAAACGGAAGTTGAAACTCGTTTTCTTTAGTTTCGTCATCCCGGCGAAGGCCGGGATCCAGAAAGTTTTTTCGTTTCTTCGACGAACATTTTA
>Ga0247840_10005699_pt1 | contig 18501 bp, 11 predicted proteins | sample LaCruzMarch2015__FD_192404 | JGI IMG/M metagenome (GOLD analysis project Ga0247840, IMG submission 192404) | Freshwater microbial communities from meromictic Lake La Cruz, Castile-La Mancha, Spain - LaCruzMarch2015_17m | ecosystem: Environmental > Aquatic > Freshwater > Lake | place: Spain... | reverse complement strand
AGCCAAAATACTGTAAATTCGGATTTACACCCGCCACCTGATTGTACATTCCCTGCCACAAAAAACGGCTTCCACCAATTTTATCATTACCAACCAAACCGATAGAACCTCTGAGCTTTAGGAATGAAACAATCTCTTGAATTTCTTTCATAAACGACTCTTCAGTAATAACATAACCACCCGAAAATGCCGGAAAAAAGCCGTATTGATGTCCGGGAGCAAAGTTCTCGGAACCGTTGTAACCAAGATTTATTTCGGCTAAATATTTACGGTCGAAATCATATTCGAAACGCGCAGCATAGCCTTTCAGCACAAAGGGCTTGGCAGTAGTATACTGGTCGTTTTGTTGGTTATAAACAAGTGTCGAATTTATTTTCGATTTGCCAAAAGTACGGGCATGATTTAGCTTTAACTGAATGCCAATTCGCTTATAGGCCGCCGTTGTCGATTCTCCTGCATACCGAAAAGGTGATGCTTCCAGTGTTTGGTCGTATTTTTCGGTGTTGGGATTAAAATAATAGGTATCAGGCTGTTCGCGATAGCTTTTCAAAGAGCCAATAGAGCTATTAAACGAAAGATTAAAATCGAACGAAAGTCCTTTGGTTAAAAAACTCAGGTCGTTTTTCAATACCCCCACAATGTCGTAAGTATTTGTGCGTGTATTATCGTAACCGCTATTTGCAATTTTTACCACCGGATTATTTTGTCCGAGCGGAGCAGAATAAGTGCCATCGGGATTAAAAATGGGCGATGCATAAGGTACCTTTGCAATAATGGTTTGCATAATATTGGCTACATCCGGAAATCCGTTCTTTTCGCCTGTTCGTCCGCTGATATTCGCGCTCAGAGTCTGGTATTTGTTGATGTTTAAATCGAAATTGGAACGGAAACTAAACTGACGATAATAGGTATCGGAGCTATATCGGTTGTGCGTATCGGTGTATTTAAACATACCGCCCTGGTCGAGATAACCCAATGAAATAAAGTATTTTACATCTTTCGTTCCGCCCGAAACATTCAGGTTGTATTTTTGCTGAATCGAAACAGGTCTCACCACTTCGTTGTACCAATTTACATTCGGAAAGCGATAACTATCTTCGCCCAAACGGAAACCTTCGAGTGATGCATCCGAAAGATAAGGGTCGATATCCGGTTTTTTACCATCGTTTAGTGTAGCCACTTTTCGCAGCACCAAATGGTCGTACGAACCCAAAAACTGCGGAACATTGACCGGTTGTTGCACACCAAAATTAGCCGACATACTGATGGCTGGTTTGCCCACCACACCTCTTTTAGTTGTAATCAGAATTACGCCATTGGCACCTCGTACACCATAAACCGCTGTGGAAGAAGCATCTTTAAGGACAGAAATGGATTCTACTTCGTTGGGGTCAATTTGCGAGAAACTTTCGCGCTCCACTCCATCCACAATAATCAACGGATTGGTATTCACCCAGGTAGATTGACCGCGAATAAAAACAGAAGCAGCATCTTCGCCCGGACGACCCGACGATTGTATGGTAACTACACCCGGAAGTTTACCTGTAATGGCTGTACTTAAATTGGAGGTGGGAACACGTAGAATTTCTTTGTTGCTGATGGTACTTATCGAACCCGTAACGGTGGCTTTATTTTGTGTGCCATAACCTACAACTACCACTTCCGAAAGCGTTTTGACATTTTCTTTTATAACCACTTTCATGGGCTGTTCGGTAGTAACCGGAAGTTCCAATTGCGTATAACCAACATACGAAAACACCAGTTTATCCTGTGCCGAATTTGGTTTCAGGCTAAAAAAACCATCCATATTGGTAACTGTTCCAATGGTTGTACCTTTTACCATAACACTTACTCCGATAAGCGTTTCCCCCTTTTCGTCGGTAACAATTCCCGAAATAGTTGAATTTGATTTCTGTCCCGAAAGCTGTCCGACACTGAATGTCAGCGCAATAAGCAACAAAACACAAATGCGAACTTGTGTAACTAATTTTTGATGCGTCATTTTTATATTAGATTTTATCGTCTTTATTTGAGGTTTTTCAACATGTCGGTTATCAGCGCTTTATAACTCGTTGATTGTATTTTTTTATGCCATCGGACACCGAAACTAAATAGATACCGCTGGGAAATGATTGTGTAGAAACTATTTTTTGTCCTTCAAATACATTGCTTTCAAAAAGTAGCCCGTTCAGGTTGTGGATTTCGTAATGCAATGATTTCGACAAACCGGACGAAATATGAATTCCCTGCATTGCCACCGCACTTGTATCTGTCCAGATTTTAATGCCTTTCAATTCATGTTGGGTAATAATTCCGGTTGGTATTTGAAAATCTGTTGTCACCGAAGTTCCTGCCATGCCCGTTGTGGTATTTAAGGAGATAAACTTTTTATATTCAACTCCTTTGTTTACAATCGAAACTGAAATCAACGAATTTGCTTGTGCTGGGTCGGACACGGTTACGAGTGTTCCGTTTTTCAGCATAAAAGCGCATGGCTGATTTACTGTTACCGACATATCGCCATAAGTTAATGTGCCTGCTTTGTGAAAAATTATTTGCAAAATATTGAGGTTTTTGTTTATAACAGCTTGTATGTCTGATGTATTGCTTATAATTTCGATAGCCGATGCATTGTATGCCAGCGCCTTTTCGGGTGTGTCAATTCCCGGAACAACAATATAACTGTACGAAGCATTCGTTGGGTTTGTGCCGTGGTCGAACCAAAGCGAAAACACATAGCCCGATTCAATAGTGGCTGAACCGTCGAGGTTAATATCCCGCCACGTTCCGCTTTGCGATTTCATGCTATATTTTACATTTCCCTGATTTGGGAAAAAATAAGCCACTTTGCCATTGCGCAAATAAGCCAAATTGCTGTTCGAATAGCTTGTTGAACTTACCGTTTGCATACGTTCCGTACTTCCACCTTTATCAACCGAATAGGATGGCGTTTCCATTTTTGCCTGATTTACTGTGGTACGTACATTCAATCCGCCATTATCGGTAATGCCTGCTCCCAGACACACAACTTCGTTTTCGAAAAAGAACCAGCTTTTTTTAGCTTTTGTAGTTTTATAACTCATATCGAGCACCGATGCTCCGTTTTTCCCATCCGAAACGCCACCAACAAAACTCGTTTTTCCAAAGTTTGTGCCCCATGCTGTACGTGTTGGAAATAAGTTTGTATACGGAAATGTTCCACCGGGAATCATGCTCCAGTCCCAATAGGGCATTATGTTTTTATACTCATTACCATCCACCGAAATAAAAGTGGCACCGTACGAAAAATAGTTTGCTTTCAGGTTTTCATCGTTACCCGTTTCGGCTTCAACAGTACGTGTCGACACATTGCGCACAGCAAAAAGATAGCCCTTGCACGAATGTTGGGTGTAATCCGACGACCAGTAATGCTTGTTAAATTCCTTTACGTTATAATCAGCCGTTTTATTCCCTTTCAGGCGATTAAGCGCATCCAGATAGGTTGTGGCGTTTGCAGGGTCAATCAGGTCGGCCATTTTTTGCAAATAATTCATACCCGCATTCAGGGCATTTGCACGGCTGACGGCTCTGCCCATCACACTAAAATCCCACGACGTGCCACGAATGGATGAAATTTGCGTTTCGCGAATAAAACTGACTACTTTGGCAAAGTTCTCGCTCGACAAATTGAATGCCGCCGGAGTTCCCACCAAATACGAAGCCAACTCCACAATACCATTTGCAAAAACCCAACCATAACTCGAAATTTGAATTTGTGGCCCGTGGTCGTGAAAAACAAAGTCGTTTTGAATATTTTCGGCTAATAAAAGCTCCAAACGGTCGCGCGTACTTTCGAGCAACGAGCTATTCTGCGTTAAAATGCCGCGATACACATAATGCAAGCCAATATCAATGGCATTGGCACCCGTTCCATTTATGGTAATGTCGTTTATTGTTTGCGGTTGAAAAAGCGTGAGAATTTCCGGTTCATCAATTCCGGCAGAGCTAACTTTTGGAATAAAACCATCGAACTCGCGCATATACATCAGAGTTTCGCCCAGTGTTTGCGGAAAATAAATTTTATTGTACCACCAGTTCGGGTCAATAGTTTTAGAGTTGTACCAATACTCCAATCCACGTTTTACAGCATCCTTGTAAGCGGCATTATTGTATTTGGCATGACCAACCTTCGAACAAACAGCAGCTAAATTCCACAATCGCAATACGTGATTGTCCGTTGTGTTTGTACCGGTTGCAGAAGTAAGTGTTCCGTATTTTAAATCAGTCCAGCTACCGTTGGTATTCAGCGAGGCAATCCAACCATCCATTACGCCCACATCCTTTACACCACTATATACATCAGCCTGAATTCTATCTATCAGTGCATTATAATCATAAGTTTGAGCCTTTAGCAACGGTGCAAAAACCAATGCAATGACTATAAATAAATAAGTAGCAATTCTCATTTGTGTTTTTTTATTGTATGAAGCAGGTTTCATTTTGCTGTTTATTAAATTTGTTACCACCGTTTATTTCTGTAAATTAATTCTCAAAAATACACTATTTTTGATAAATCCGGTTTTTTCAAATAAATCTCAACACAAAAGTACTGTATATAAAAATGAACAACTGCTCTTATTATCCGAAATATGTGTTAGTATTTTCCGATTGGCGAATTTTGGATAATTTTAGGGCTTGCTATTGTTAAAAGAAGATGCTAAAACGTTTGATTGATTTAAATACAAAATGTCCCGTACAATTTTATTTTTTGTACGGGACTTTTGTATAGTCTGTGCTTAAATCTTTTGTTTGTCATTAACTACAAATCACTTATCTTTAATGGATTATACGAAATTCCATCGTCGAAAACATCAGTTTGTTCGCGTTTTTTTACCCATTTTACCAAGAAATTTGTAATTGGCAGCGCAATAATTTCGTAACCGGTTTTCATGGCTGTTTGCGTAAAAATTAGCATCCATAAATCGTTAAGCGGAATAACGCCGCTAAAGGCAATAAAGAAAAACACCAGCGAATCGGCTCCCTCGCCTACCATAGTAGAAACGATGGCACGAATGGAAAACCCACGCCCGCGCTGCATAATTTTCATTTTGCTCATTACAAAAGCATTGAGAAATGCACCAAACAAAAAAGCAATAAAGCTTGCCATCACAATACGTTCGGTGTTTCCAAGCACCATTGCAAACTCAGTTTGATGTGTAAAGTTTGCCGAACCGGGCGCCAGAATGCTGAATTTAAAAATCAGCACGGCCAAAAAGTTCATCAGAAAACCATTCCAGATAATCAGACGCACTTTGCGATAGCCCCACACTTCGGCTATCAGGTCGTTTACAATGTACGATACGGGGAAAATCAGCAGTCCGGCAGTAGCTTCGATGGGACCAATCTGAATTAATTTTTGCTCAACAATGTTGGCAACAATAAGGCATACTGTGAATAGCATACCAGCCACCATAAAGGCGACGGAGACTTGTTTTTTCATTTCATTCTTGTTTTTTACGTGGTATTCAAGCACACGTTTTGCAGCAACTTACCGCAAAAGCGACTGCAAAGATAGGAATTTTTTTAATCAAGTTAGAATTAATAAGTCAACTTTTGACATCCCGGCCCGCTAAGTGAGCTGCGTCCGTTGTTGTTTTTTTCGACCACAATTTTAGTGTTTATGCGTTCTTTGAGTTGCGAAATGTGCGAAATGACACCTATTAATTTGCCATCCTGCTGCATGGAAGCAAGGGCGTTGAGTGCTGTTTCGAGCGTTTCTTCGTCGAGTGTACCAAAACCTTCGTCGAGAAAAAGAGAATCTATACGCACATTTTTGCTTGCCATTTGCGACAATCCCAGTGCCAACGACAAACTCACAAGAAACGACTCGCCACCACTCAGGTTTTTGGTTGTTCGCTGCTCGCCTGCCTGATACTGATCGATAACTGTAAGGCTAAGCGGGCTCTCAGGGCTTCGCATAAGTATGTATCTGTCAGTGAGTTTTGTTAGCTGCTGGTTGGCAAACCGCACCATAACTTCGAAAGTTAACCCTTGCGCAAATCGGCGAAATTTCTGTCCGTCGGCAGAGCCAATATAACTATCGAGCTGCGCCCATTTTTGCTGCTCAGCCTTTTGTGCCTCTATCAAATTCAGAAGCGTTGCGTGCTGCTCCCGATTATTTTTGTCAGCAAGTAATTCGTTTCTAATAGCACCAATTCGTTCGGTCATGGTATTTGTTTCGTTCGCAAGCGTATTAGTTTGCATCTGAAGTTCGTGGGCGGGTTTGTCGGTTAGGTTTTTAGTTGTTTCCAAATCAAGTTTCTTTTTTGTATCGTCAAGTTTAGCCCGTACTCCTGTTTCCTGTTTTACAAGCAATTCTGCTTGTTGTCTCAAATTATTGCGTTCGTTGAGTGGCAAAATAGCGGCACAATAATCATTTTCGTTAACAAATTTGTTTTCAGAAAGTTTGTTAATAAACTGTGCTTCGAGCATTACCAAGTTTGGTTTAATATCGGCAAGTGCATTTTTAAGCTCACCGAGCTTTTGTTCGTTATTTTTAAAAATATTATCCGCTTGCAGATATAAGTTTTGTGCTTCGTTTACTGCATCGGCAGCCAGTTTTAATTTTGCATCAAGCAGCAGCTCCTCCGAATCGGTATTTTTAGTGCCAAATAATTCAGTACGCTTGTTATACACAACTTTAAATGCCTCGTTTTCAATATTGGCGTCGAACGATAGTTTATTAGCACGCTTTTCAACCTCTTCGAATAATGCTTTTTGTGTGTTTTGTTCGCTTTCGAGTTTGCGTATTTCGGCGTCGATGCTTGTTTTTGTTTCGTTATGTTTCTTCCATTCAGCAGATCTGGATGTAAGTTGCTGACTCACTTGCTCCCAGTTGCTGACATCGCCAAATGCGTATTTTGCCAACGAAATTATTAATGCCTTGGATAAATTTTCGGTTATTGTATTAAGATTATTGTGTTCAGTGATTTTTTGGAATAAATTGCTTTCAAAATTAGCAAACTCGTTTTGTGCAATTTTGAGTTCGGCTTGCGTATTGGTTAGTTCGGCCGATTTACGTTGAAACGCAGTTTCCACATTTCGTTTTTCAGATTCGATTTTCTCTAATTTTTCAAACAAAAAATTAATTGCCACAATACGGTCTTTGATAGCATTTCCGAGTGGTATATTTCCCTGCGCAAAGGGGTGATGTTCCGAGCCACAAAGCGGACATGCCTTACCATCCTGCAAGTGCAAGCGTTCTTGTTCGTAGCTTTCAATTTTTTGTTGCAAAAGCAAATTCTCGTTGAGCAAGGTCAATTCGCGCCTATAATCGTCGGTATTCCTATTAGCAAGCAGTTCGGTATTTAACTTTTGATAGTTGATTATAGTTGCTTCAAATTCTTTCTTTTGGATTTCGAATATATTTATTTTTTGTGCTATTTCTTTGGATTTCTCTTCACTATTTAGTTTATTTTTTGTCAATATTTCTATATCTTGCTGTAAATTCTGAAGTTTTTTAGTATTTTCGGCAATATTCACAATTTCCGAATTCAAAACAGGAGCTTCACTTTGTAGCGATTCGTCGGCTTTGTGCTGCTCTAAATATTCGCTCGAAGCTTGCAACTGTGTATTTGCTTGCTCTATCCATTGGACAATTGTTTTTATCTGCTTTTCGTAGCCTTTTTTTTGTTCGATGGCATCGTTTGCATTCGCAATAATCTTATTAACGGTATTTCTTTTTTCAACAATCAAAATATCCATTTCGCGAACATCTTTAAGTAGTGTACGCTCGGTTTCGCACGTTTTAGTGGTTGCTTCCTGCTCTTGATGTTTCCTTTTTAAAATATTTTCAAATTCAACACATTTATTTTTTAATAAAGGAAGATTTTGTTCGACACTTAAAATGCTATCATTAAGAGTTTTTATAGTTTTTCGGTTGGCCTCTAAATTTACAAATTCCGCTTCGAGTTCGGCAGCTTTTAGCGCGTTCGTGAGCCGTTTTTGCTGCGGCGTAAAGGCAATAATGGCATCGTCGTTGGTGTTTTTATCAATTTGCAATTGTCGTAAATTAGCAGTTAATTCGGCTATCTGTTTTAACCAAAGCAGCGAAATATCCACTACTTTCTTTTGGTTGTTAATAAGTTGAATAGCGTCAAATTTCTCTTCAATCTCTTTTTCGAAAATAAAAATTTCCTCCACTGTAAGCGTTTTAACACCTTCAGCTTTCAGTTGTAGCTCACGCAGTGTATCTTTTTCCGTTTTATTTCGTTCGAAAGCCAATTTCGACAATTCGGAGTAAATTTCGGTTCCGGTAATATCTTCGAGCATGGAAGCGCGGTCGTGCTCCGAAGCCTGCAAAAATGCGGCAAAACTACCTTGAGCCAGCATCATGGCTTGGGTAAACCGCCCAAAATCCATGCCTGTGCGCTCCTCTATAGCTTTCGTAGTTTTCGAAAGTTGTGATTCAATCACTTTGCCCGTCATCTCATCCGCTAACTCAAACTGTGGTGTTTGAAGTCGTCCGTTGGCATTTTCGCGAGCACGCTTTTGGCTCCAGCAGGTACGAAAAACACCTTTTTGCGATTCGAAAACCACTTCGGCAAAACAACTTCCTGTTTTGCGCGACATAATTTCGTTAGTCGAAGCTGATATGTTTGTCAACCGTGGTGTTTTACCGTATAAACCCAAACAGATAGCATCGAGTATTGTTGATTTTCCGGCGCCTGTAGATCCAGTAATAGCAAAAATTCCTTCGGAAACATAGTGTGGCGAACTAAAATCAATTTCCCATTCGCCGGCCAATGAGTTTAAATTTTTGAAACGAAGTTTTAGAATCTTCATAGTGATAATGTATTTTCGTTTTCGGGTTTGTTTTCGTTGTAAAGTAGCACTATTTCGTCGAAACAAGCTGTAAGTATGGGCTTTAAGTCATCTGATACCGCATTCGCCACCAAGCATTTTCCGAAAACCTCCTCGGGGCTTAGTTCTTCTAATTTTTCATTAGCAACCACCGCTATTTGCATGTATTCTTTGGCACGAGTATCTTTGGTCGATAGCAAAGTCAAAAGAGAATGATCTAACATTTCCAATAATTGAATTGATAAATCCGGAGCGCTATCGCCTTCACTCAGGGTAACTTCTACCCAACCATCGGCATTTTCGCTAAGCAATAATGTAACTTGATTGAGAATACTTTCGGCCGAACCAACAATTCGATACAGCTGTTTGAAGCGCGGCACTTCAATTTCAATAATAGTACGTTTGTCATTATCAAAATCAATACGAATTACTTTCTTTTTTTGAGAAGCTTCGTTAAAACCCATCGGAATAGGTGAGCCTGAGTAACGCTTATTCTCTTCGCCACCAACAACTTGCGCAATATGTAAATGCCCCAATGCCACGTAGTCGAAAATACTTGAAAAACGATTGCCAGCAATATGAGCCAATGTTCCTACATACAATTCGCGGACACCTTCGCCACTATTGCTGCGGTCGGCTGTGGTAAAGAGATGTCCCATCGCAATTACAGGTAGATTGCCTAACTCCTCGGAGCGTTTTTGCGCCATTATTGCCACTTGTTCGTAGTGTGAACTTAAACCATCAACCAACTGCGACGCTTTTTCTTCCATGCTTTCGTAAGGCTTTACGGAGCGCACATCGCGGTCGCGCAAAAAAGGAACTGCACATACAATAGCTTGAGGCTCATTATTTTTGTCGTACAAAGTAATAATCTCATCCTCCAAATTTTCGCACATTTCGCCGACCACATAAATATTCCAATTTTTGAGTAACATTTTGGGTGCATTCAGTAGTGCCGGTGAGTCGTGATTACCACCAATTAATACAATATTTCGACAACAAGTGTTCGATGCCTTGTGTAAAAAATCGTAATATAATGCTTGTGTTGAAGCCGAAGGCGTTGTAGTATCGAACACATCGCCCGCAACGAGTAAAATATCAATATTTTGGGCTTCAATTGTTTCTATTAGCCAATTCAAGAAAGCCTCAAACTCTGCAGTGCGCTTTTGATTGTATAGCTGACGACCTAAATGCCAATCGGAAGTATGGAGTATTCTCATTCCTATTTATTTATATGTTATTGCAAAAGTAGTAATTTTTATTTCTAGATCTTCATTATTCCTGTTTTTCTATTTATACGCACTTTTTTTTATTCAGTACCCCAAAATCGCTGTTCGTACCTATTTATTTTTTCTAAAAAAGAACATGTTGTACTTTTGTTTCATTAAAATCAATAAAAGATATTTTTATGAAACGAAATGTATTTATTTTAGTTGCAGTTGTAATCAGTACACTCTTTGTTTTTTCGCAAAACAATGGTCAAACCATTCGTGGTACAGTGGTGGATGCTTTTACGGGCAGCCCTGTGATTGGTGCCAATGTGGTAATTGCGGAAACTAATCCATTAATTGGTACTTCGACCGATGTGAATGGCGAATTTGAAATTAAAAACATCCAACCCGGGCGTTGGTCGTTTTCGGCATCTATTTTGGGGTATAAATCGCAGAGTTTTTCGAACGTGATGGTTATTTCGGGAAAAGAAACAACGCTGAATTTTAAACTCGAAGAAAAAGTAACTACACTTGGCGATGTGGTGGTGAAAGCAAATCATTCGAAAGTGAAACCACTTAATGAAATGGCATTAATCAGTACTCGCTCGTTTAGCGTGGAAGAAACCGAACGTTTTGCCGGAAGTTTGGGCGACCCTGCTCGCATGGTGGCTAATTTTGCAGGCGTTGTGGTTGGCAATGATGCTCGCAACGACATTGTTATTCGTGGCAACTCGCCTATGGGTTTGCTGTGGCGCATCGAAGGTGTGGACGTGCCTAACCCAAATCATTTTGGCGCACAAGGCATGACTGGTGGTCCGGTAAGTATGCTTAACAATAATTTGTTGGCAAATTCCGATTTTATGACCAGTGCTTTTCCTTCGGAATATGGAAATGCTATGTCGGGCGTATTCGATTTGAATTTACGCAACGGAAATAAAGAAAAATTTGAATTTACAGGTCAGGTTGGTTTTAATGGTTTCGAAGCCGCTATCGAAGGACCGATTAAGTTAGGTAAATTTATTCGAAATGGCTCATTTATTGTAGATTATCGTTATTCCACCATGGACTTGGTAAGCAAAATGGGCATGGATATGGGAACCGGAACAGCCATTCCCGAGTATCAGGATTTATCGGTCATTGTGGATTTGCCCACCAGCAAAATCGGGCGTTTTAAATTTGTAGGTCTTTTTGGTAAGAGTTTTATCAGCATGGGGCGCAATTTTAATATCGACGAAACTACTTCGCACAATCAGATTGGATATGCTACCGATTTTGGAGCAGGACTTAATGTGGCGCTTTTGACACACACCTTGATGTTGAGCGAAAAAACCAAACTTAAAACCTCTGTGTCGTACCAAAACTCCAGCTCAACAACTCAAAACGATACTATAGATTATGCCAATGAAAAATTTTTCGAAAACTATGCCGGCAAACTTGACGAAGATAAAATGACGGCTTCCATGCAGTTAAAACACAAATTTAGCGCACGGAATAATATGACTATGGGATTCTCGGCTAATAAGTTTATTACTACCTTCAACGATTCGGCCTGGGTAAAAAAATGGATGCAACGTGTTACGCTTACCGATGTTGACAACGAACCTTCTACTTTGTACAAAGCGCATGTAAACTGGCAACATAAATTTACGGATGTGTTGACGTTGAATTCGGGTTTGCATTATCAGATTTATGATTTGAATAACGAAAGTGCACTTGAACCTCGCCTCGGATTGCAATGGCAAGCTACCGATAATCAAACATTTAGCCTTGGATATGGTTTGCACAGTCAGATTCAACCACGCACTGTTTATTTTGATAAAGATTATAATGAACTTACGGGAGTATATTCCGAAAACAACCACAATGTAAAATTCACACGCTCCAATCATTTTGTATTGGGTTACGATTGGAACATTGCCAAAAACTTCCGAATTAAATCCGAAGCCTATTATCAGGGCATTTACAACGCTCCCATTTCGAAATCGGACGGTAGTTTCTCGATGCTCAATGCTGGTAGTGGTTATTTTATTGCCGAACCCGATAGCCTCGAAAACACAGGCAAAGGACGTAATTATGGTGTAGAACTCACCATCGAAAAGTTTTTGAGCGATGGCTATTATGCACTCATGACCGTATCGCTTTACGACTCGAAATACAAAGGATACGACAATACATGGCGCAATACGGCATTTAACTCCAACTTTGCCATCAACTTTTTGGCAGGTTACGAAATTAAAGTTGGTAAAAAGAACTACCTCACATTCGATACCCGCACTGTATTGTCAGGTGGAATGCGCTATATCCCAATAGATTTAGCTGCTTCGGTGGCAAAACAAGAGCAGGTTTTTGATAATTCACGCATCTATTCCGATAAGTACAAATCGTATTTCCGTACCGATTTCCGCATTGGTTTTAAACAAAACTGGGGCAAAATTTCGCAGGAATGGGGTGTTGATTTACAAAACATTACGGGTCATAAAAATCTGTATTCCGAACAATACAACAATCAGTTAAAAGAAATTACCACCATTTATCAACAAGGCTTTATGCCAATGATGCTGTATCGTATTAATTTCTAACTGAATATCGATTGTTTTATTTATTTTTGCAAACCTGTTTGTTATCAGATCAATCAGCGTTCCATTTTTAAAAGAAAGAATGGGACGCGGATTAGAGCGGAAAAGGCGGATTTAATACGGATTAAAATTTTGCCTTTGGCAAAATGATTCTTGAGAAAGTAGGATACATTTAAAATCAATTTACAAAGTAAATTTATAATCCATATTTTTAAATCCGTTTTCTATCAGCTCAATCAGCGGCCATCAGCGTTCCATTAATACAATTTACACATGAAAATAAAAATAAACAACAAAATCAACACAGATAATCCATTTCAGTTTGAAATTTTGAAATGGAACTATATACTTATAATATTGGCTGTTGCGATACTTATCGGGTATGTGTTTGCTTATGCATTAAAACTCGATTTCTCGTTTGTAAATGTTTTTGTTCGTTCAATTTTGAGTACAAGCTTAATATGGGGCGGCTGTATGGCTATTGTAACTATTATGTGGAAAAAATTCCCTTGGGAGAAAATGCCATTGAAACATCTGTTTTACGAGATTTTGTTTATTTCATTATATCTAATTATTTATATAGTAGTAGGTGCATTTTTGTTGTCTTGTTTTGAATCAGAAAGTTTGAGTGATTTAATTTTTTCGCATAGCACCGAAATTATCATCACAATACTAATATCATTTTTGATAACAACCATTCACGAAGCAGTATTTTTTTACCGACAATGGAAATTGAACTTTTCGAAGTCGATAAGTTTGGAGAAAGATAATATCGAAGCTCAATATGCAGCGCTCAAAGCACAGGTTAATCCACATTTTTTGTTCAACAGCCTGAACAGTCTGATTACCATGCTCGACGAACATCCGGTAGCCGAAAAATATGTACAGGACTTGTCCGATTTTTTACGCTATGCGTTGGTTAGCAATACCCGCGAAACAGTGAGCCTGCGCGAAGAACTGGAAAATGCTGAAAAATACATTCATTTGCAAAAACAACGTTTTGGCGACAATTTTGATGTAGAGTTTAATATTGAACCGGCTGATTTACAAAAACAATTACCGCCATTGGCTATGCAAATGCTGCTGGAGAACTGTTTTAATCACAATGTAGTGTCGAAAAGCAAGCCGCTTCATATTAAAGTATTTAGTAGCGAAAATGGTCTGACTGTTGAAAATAATCTTCAGAAAAAACACAATCCCGATTCTACCGGTCAGGGCTTGAAAAATATCGAAGGTCGTTACCGGTTTGCGGGCGTGGATGCTGTGAAAATTGAATCGGATGAACAGCGCTTTGCGGTTACTATTCCGTTAATTATGCCGAATTAAAAAATAGCTTTAAAAATATGATACGAGTTTTATTAATTGAGGATGAGCAACCGGCTGCAAAACGTTTATCGAAACTGATAACCGAAATTGCACCCGATTTTGAAATAATTCAGATTTGCGATAGCATAGAATCAGCTGTGGGATTTTTGAAAAATGCGGCTGCTCCGGATTTGATGTTTTTGGATATTCAGTTGGGCGATGGTATAAGTTTCGAAATTTTCAGGCAGGTAGAAGTAAGTTGTCCGGTGATTTTCACTACCGCTTACGACGAATACGTTTTCCGTGCATTTGAGCTGAATAGTATCGACTACTTAATGAAACCCATTCATAAAGAAGAACTTGAGCGTAGTATCGATAAGTTCCGAAAACTGAATCAAGTTCAAAAATCGGACTGGCAATTTATAAGTTCGCTGTTGCAAAAAGAAAATGCAACTTACAAACAACGCTTTTTGGTGAGTTCGGGAGCCAATTTGATAACCGTAAAAACCACCGAAGTGGCTTACTTTTATTCGGTTGAACGATCTACTTTCCTCACTTCGACGCAAGGTAAAAGCTACGCTTTGGATTTTTCGCTCGATAAGTTGGAAGAGATGTTGTCGCCGAAGGAATTTTTCAGGGTAAACAGGCAATATCTTGTTGCGCTGAGTGCTATCAAAAAAATCAACGTGCTGTCTAAAAGCCGCATGAAAATTATATTAGAACCATTATCCTCCGACGAAGTTTTTGTGAGCAATGCGCGCGCTCATGAGTTCAGAATTTGGTTGGACAAATAAAGACATTTACTATTTATTCATTTACCATTTACTATTTTTAAAATGAAAAAGATACTTATTCTCAATGCACATCCGCTAAAGGATGATAGTTTCTGTGCTGCATTGGCACAAAGTTATATAGCAGGCGCCAAAAAAAGAGGCGCTACCTGCAAGTTAGTAAACCTGATCGATTTAGATTTCGACCCTGTGATGCGCTTTGGCTACAAAAAACGCATGGAAATGGAACCGGATTTAATTCAAATTCAGCAAGATATAAAAGATGCCGACCATCTGGTGTTGGTTTATCCCAACTGGTGGGCAACCTATCCGGCTCAACTTAAAGGCTTGTTCGACCGTGCATTTGTGCCTGATTTTGCATTCAAATACCGCGAAAACTCACCTATGTGGGACAAACTGTTGACCGGCAAATCGGCACGAATGATAGTTACAATGGACACTCCGGGTTGGTTTTATTCTTTGTTTTATAAAAATGCAGGACACAATGCTGTAAAGGTTGGTGTTTTGGAGTTTTCAGGTTTTAAGCCTGTAAAAATATCCTCATTTTCACCTGTTAAATCTTCAACCGAAGCCAAAAGAGCAAAATGGTTAGCGGAAGTAGAAAAGCTGGGTGAGAAAATGTTGTAACTTTATGAAAACAAGAAAAATATTACTCTTAATTGCACTGTTTATTATGGCAACAACTCAATCGCAAACCAGTTTAGATACTGCTAAATTTCAAACTATTATCAACAAAACCATTGATAATAAGTCGGTATTTGGAACTGTTTTAACCGTTGAAAAAGGCAACGAAAGCTGGACAAGTTCGGCAGGTAATTTAAAACCCGAGCAACCTTACTTTATTGCCAGTACCACCAAACTCTACGTTACAGCTCTGATTCTGAAACTAAAAGCGGAAGAAAAACTGTCGCTCGACGATAAAATATCGAAGTTCTTATCGGTTGATATAATTCAAAAATTGCATGTTTATAAAGGAGTAGATTATTCCGACTCACTAACTATCCGCAATTTATTGGCGCATACTTCCGGCTTGCCCGATTATTTCGAGGATAAAGGTGCCGATGGAAAAAGCTTGATGCAAAAGCTACAGGAAGGCAATGACCAAAGCTGGACTTTTGAACAAACGGTGGAAATGTCGAAAAAAATGACCCCTAAATTTGCCCCAAACACCAAAGGAAAAGCGCATTATTCAGACACCAATTTTCAATTGTTGGGACAAATTATTGAGAATATTTACGGCAAATCAATAGCTGAAGTGATGCACGATGTTATTTTTCAGCCGCTTGGCCTTAAGCAAACCTATCTATATGCCGATGCTGCGGATAAAAAACCAGCGCTTATGTACTTCAAAAATAAGCCCTTGGATATTTGCAAAGCCATGACTTCGTTTGGTGCCGATGGTGGAATTGTTTCTACTTCGGCCGAAACAATGGTTTTCTTGAAAGCTTTTTTCAATGGCTATTTTTTCCCAAAAAGCGATTTGTCGGAACTATATACTTGGAACAGCGTGATGTTTCCACTTGAATATGGCGTAGGAATTATGAAATTTCAGCTACCAGCAATTTTTACCATGTTTCGCAAAATGCCGGCATTAATCGGTCATTCAGGACTTTCGGGTGCTTTTGCTTATTACGTTCCCGAAAAAGATGTATTTTTGTCAGGCACAGTGAATCAGATAAATAATCCGGGAACTTCGTATAAAATGCTGATACAGATAATGAGTAGTATTAAGTAAAATATCGGAATAATGAAATTGCCACGATTTATTTATGATAGAATGGGATAGAAATAGTGCAAGTTCAAGTAAAAAACACTTCAGAAGCACCAACAAGCCCCACAGTTACTTTTCTAAAGTTTTTGAGATTATGTTCCTTACTTCAAAAAGCACAAATAGAGGTATATTCAGCAGTTTATCAGCATATTGAAGGTTTCTCAACGAAGAACGAATAGCAATAACTGGGTTATATTTCTCCCTGTAAACCCGTAAACTCTTGGCATGTAAATTTTCACCCGCCTTTACTTCTAACGGAATAATATTATTTTTGTAGCTTATCAAAAAATCAATTTCGGCTGTTGCATCATTGGTCCAATAGAAACAATCTTTCAACTCTGCTATTCCTGATAGTTGCTGCAACACATATTGTTCAGTAATCGCACCTTTAAATTCTTTAAATATCGATTCTTTTTCTATGATTATTTCGGGCAACAAACCACTCATAACACGCAGCAAACCAATGTCTAAATGAAATATTTTAAATGATTTCATATCAATATATGCTTTTAACGGAAAAGCGGCTTGCGTGGTTCTATACAGTTGACGAATCAAACCACTATCTTTAAGCCACATCAAAGCATCCTCATATTCACGCGCCCGTGCTCCCTCTTTGGCTAATCCATAAAGAAATTTTTTGTTTTCTCGTGCTAATTGTGCCGGAATACTATTCCAAATATGCCGGATTTTAGGGACTAAATGCGACGGAGCATGTTTCGAAAAATCCTGTTCGTAACTCACTAATATTGCCGATTGAACTATCTCTACTTCCTGAAAATCTCTTGTCTCTATCCACTTAGTTACAGCAGCTGGCATTCCGCCTATTATAAAATACTGTTTTAAGTAATCAATGAGTTTTTCTGAAAATAAGACTGGCAATGGTTCAATATTATGTGAATGTATCTGATCCAGCAATAGTTGCTCGTCATTTGCAAGTAAAAACTCTTCAAAAGATAAAGGTTCGAGCGTTAAAAACTCGACTTTGCCAACAGGAAACGACGTGTTTTTATGCAGTGCAATACCCAGTAATGAACCTGCACAGCAGATTGCATATTCAGGTGCTTCTTCTGCAAAATACTTTAAACTTGTAAGTGCCCGTGGAACCTCCTGAACTTCGTCAAAAATCAGCAAAGTTTCATTGGCATCAATTCGTTTTCCATGTAATGCCGATAGGTAATCAATAATTCGTTGCGGCCTAATTTCGCCCGAAAACAAATCATCCATACCAGGCGTATTTTCAAAATTCAAATAAAAAACATCTGTAAAACTATTCCTCCCGAATTCGCGCATCAGCCACGTTTTTCCAACCTGACGCGCACCCATAATAATCAGTGGTTTACGATCTTTTTTTTGTGCCCAATCAACTAATCTAGGCATTAACAATCTTCTCATATCACATTTATTGAAGTAATTTATCAGCGAATATCACATTTATCGAATGATTTTAAAGTGAATTATCACATTATCCAAACCAATCTTCTGCACAAAGTTAGATAAAATTTTCAATTAGCAAATTTAATTATAGAAATTTAATCTGTTTGAACGCTGCTATGTTGCGAAAAATGATAGACGTACTTCATCCAAAACATGTAATTCCTGTACATTTTGGCACTTTTGAGCATTATGTAGAACCAGTTTCTGAAATTCAAAAATTAGAAGATAAACGAATCATAATACCAAAAATCCTTGTTGTTTCGAAAAATCCACTGAAAAACAGGACAATTATTCTACTGAATGGTATAGGAAGATTATCGTTTGCATTAATTATTGCCTATTATGTATTTGCTGCAGATTTGATTAGAATTATTGTTGCATTTGGAATAATTGATGTTACTATTAGTATTGGATTTCTATATTATCTTAAAAAGACTAAAACATTGGAAGAATAGTTAGGCAACACTTTAAAAATAAGCTGCAAACGCATATTATTTTTATATCTTTGTTGAGTGTAAGCCGAAAAAAAAAAGAAAAAAAACGTACCTTTGACAAGAAAAAAAGAATAACAA
>Ga0247840_10005697_pt1 | contig 18503 bp, 15 predicted proteins | sample LaCruzMarch2015__FD_192404 | JGI IMG/M metagenome (GOLD analysis project Ga0247840, IMG submission 192404) | Freshwater microbial communities from meromictic Lake La Cruz, Castile-La Mancha, Spain - LaCruzMarch2015_17m | ecosystem: Environmental > Aquatic > Freshwater > Lake | place: Spain... | reverse complement strand
TTTTTTTTCTCTGCTCGTTTTGCGTTCATTGTCAAAACAATCAGAGTTCATTTATAATGACACAAATATACTAATAATCAAGCAAATAACCAAATAAATTATACAGTTTTATTTTGGTAAAGTAGAAATAATCGAGAAAAATTTTTAAAATGCCTGAATTACTTTCCATATCAATAATTTTTTAAATTTCAAAAGTTGGTAAACTGTTTATTGCTTTTTCTTTGAGGCTGTCAACCGCTCGGGTATATTTTTCGGTATGTTTGAGGCCTGAATGTCCCAATAGGCTGGCAACGGTTTTAATGTTCGCCCCGTTGTTCAATATATTCACGGCAAACGAATGTCGGGCACAATGCCACGTAATATGTTTATCAATTCCCGCCCGTTTTACCCATCTGTCAAGTGATTTTAAACACATTGTGTGGCTGGGTAAATTAAATATAAATGTATCTTTTTCGGGCTTGGTTCCTATTAATGAAAGTAAACCATCATTGAGCGGTAAATTTACCCAACTGGTTGAGCTTTTGCCTTTGGTTTTGGCTTGTTCAAACTTCAATAATCGGTTTGAAAAATCTACATTGCTATATTTTAAGTCAATCACATCACAAAACCGCAACCCTGCATACAAACAGAATATAAACGCCCGCCTTGTATCGGGGTTTTGTCCATCGTATTTTGTACTGATAAGTTGTTTTATTTCGTCCATGCTTAAAATATCCTTAGTTAGTGCACTATCATCAACTTTACAAATAACGCCTTTGCACGGGTTTTTAAAAATAACGCTTTTCTCTTCAGCATTTGCAATTATTTTTTTGAAACGTTGGTAGTACCCACGTGCCCCCTCGCCTTTGCTTTTGCTTTCCAAATACTCAACAAACTCTTTTACAATATCCTTTGTAAGTTGTTCGGGTTTAATGTTGTTTTTTAAAGCTGGGTAATACTCATTTAAAAAATCATTGAAACGGTCTATTGCCCCCCGTATCATACGAACATCTTTTTTATTGTATTTGTTGTAATACGCTTCAAAAAAATCCAATAGATTAATTTTTTTATTGCTGGGTGCAATTTGTCCGTGTGTTTGGTGGTTGAGGTCGCTTTCCCGTTGGGTTCGTATCTTTTCGGCCAATTCCAAAATTTCACGGTTTGCCTCTCTCTCAATTGGGGTTCGTGCTTTTGTATTTACATACAACTTTAAAAACTCATAGCTTCGGGCACCATCTCGGTAAATGTCCAAATACAAACTTTTATTGCCATTTGTCAACGGTTTTTCCCTCAATATAACATTGTTTTTTTTAGTGCCTTTGCGGGGGTTGGTTTTACGTGTAGCGGGTTTCATGTTATTTGCCTTTATTTGTTTATGTTTGCAAATGTAGTAACAAATTCGGTACAAAACAAATTTTGAGTAACAAAATAGTAACAAAGATATGTAAATAAAAAGCAATCAAAAGAAACAATCTGAAAGTGAGTTTTTTTTAAATCATTGAATATAAGTACTTTTAATTTCTTTTATTTGCCTATTTTTGTACGGTTGTGTATCGGCTCTGGGTACGGATAAAGCGAAACCCTAATTGATTTTCAATCAGTTAGGGTTTTTTGTTTATGGTTTGCGCCATTTTTGCACCACAAATTTGAAATCCCTCCATTTTTCTGATTCATTTATTTTTGGATGAAATATATTTCAAAAATAACCATCCTTCGTTTTCGATACATATAACAATAATAATTGAATCCCTTAAAAGATTGTATTGCATCAGTCTTAAAATCACAATATATTGCGAAAATAGATCGTATTATTTTATATTGGTATGATTTAATAGGTAAATTCACAATATATTGTGATATACGCTTGTTATTTGAAATTATAGTTGTAATATTGCACCGAAATCACAATATATTGAGATTATGAATAAAATTGGAGCAGAAATCAGATTGCGACGTAAGTTGCTTAAAATTAACCAAAAAACACTTGCTGAACTTGCAGGCGTAAGTATTAATACGCTAACAAAAATTGAAAGAGGTGAATCGAATCCATCAGTAAATGTATTGATAAAAATACTTGACACTCTTGGGATGGATATTAAAATCATTATCAAAGGAAATTAGAATATGAGAAAAGCGGCAGTATATCTTCGCGGTGAATTTGCAGGAGAACTCACCGAAATTTCCCAAAATGAGTATATTTTCAACTATGACAATGATTATTTTGAAAATGTCAACAAACCAGCCATAAGTCTGACTCTACCGAAGTCAAAAAAGGAATATCGTTCAGAATATCTATTCCCATTCTTTTTCAATATGTTGTCGGAGGGAAGTAATCGAATTGTTCAGTCTCGAATGCTGGGGATAGATGAAAATGACCATTTTGGGATATTATTAGCAACAGCTCAACATGATGTAGCAGGTGCTGTATCTGTAAAACCGATGTAATTTATGGAAACATTAACAATTTGTCCGTCCACATTAGCTAGTGGTTATGATACCTACTCTCCAATAGCCAGAAAACGATTGTTCGATGGAAAAAACATATCACCGTTTCTTCCCTATAATCCTATTGAAGAAAGAAAAGAAGAAGCTGAACTATTTCTAAAGAATCAGGAACACATGTCATTGTCGGGTGTTCAAACCAAGTATTCTTTAGTTCTTAAGGATAGCGGTTTTGAATTATCAACTGAAACTGAACAAGGTACCTATTTACTGAAACCAAAATTGACTAATTTTCAATACAAAGGTTTTAGTCCTGCTAACGAGAATCTGACCATGCAACTTGCTGAACAAGTGTATGGAATTGAGACTGCTGCAAATGGTCTTTGTTTCTTTATGAATGGTGAAATGGCTTATGTCACAAAACGATTTGATATTGCCAAAGATGGCAGTAAATACAGGAAGGAAGATTTTGCATCCTTGGCTGGTTTAACTTCTGAAAACAAAGGGAAGGATTTCAAATATGATGTTCTTAGTTACGAGGATGTTGCTGAATTGATAAAGAAATATGTTCCTGCTTCAAGAGTTGAATTATTAAAGTTTTTTGATTTGATGCTTTTCAATTTTCTGTTCTCCAATGGAGATGCACATCTAAAGAATTTCTCATTATTGGAATCTTCTGATGGTGATTTCAAATTAGCTCCAGCTTATGATTTGATAAATACAAGTATCCATTTACCCTCTGATCCAATCTTTGCTCTCCGTAAAGGACTATTTAAAGAGGGAGACAAAACTGCTTGCCCAATGGGAATATATACTGGAGAAACCTTTTCAGAATTTGGAAATAGGTTAGGGCTACCAAAGAATATGGTAAAAAGAGAAATCGAAAAATTCTGTGCAGATTATATAAAGGCAGAAGAATTGATTACGAATTCATATTTATCGGATGAACTGAAAGAACTATATAGAACAAAGTATCATACAAGACGAAACACCTATTTGAAAAGTTGAATGGGCTAACTTGATTTGGTAAAAACTGATAAGAATTGTGATTCCAATGAAATGCTAATAATATTAATTTGTTTTTGTGTTTAAAGAATTAGTATTACTTTTAAAAACCAAATTTCATTTGTTTTCAGACTGAATTTAGATTTGCGCCATATTTGCGCCATTTATTGAGAATGGGTGAAATGGAATGGAATTTTTTGAAATATAAATTTTAAAGTAATTGATTGAAAATAAATCATTAAGACATTGATGAGTTTGTGGTATAAATAGTTACAAAACGGTCTAATTTTAGTCAATACGCACTGCTCTGGGTACTTTTAAAAAGCTCAATCAGTTGATAATCAACGATTAAGCATTTTTATTGTTGGTAACACTGTATTTTTTGCTAATTATACTGTCATGTCATTTTCCTTTTGGAGTTCGATACCTCTTTTGAAAATTGAAGCAATTACGAAAATAACTGCTGCCATCAAGATAAATGCCTGACTATCTGTCCAAAACTGATTCAAATTAGTGGTATTAAATCCATAATTTAGCAATCCTTCTGATGTTTGTCGAGCCACATAACTTATAATCCCAATACCGAATGTGAAGTAACTAATCTGAATAATCTGCTTGGAAACATAACTGTTGAATGGATTTAACAAGTCCAATTTTGATATAAGATTTATAACCAAATAAAAAAGATAAGCTTTTAGCAAGGAAATAATTACTATAAAGCCATACAAACTGAAAAAAAACAATTGACTTTGATTGAAAATCTGACTTAAATCCAGTTTTTGATACAAATACTTTACTGACTCAGGTTTAAATATACTGAACCCAAAGTTCACAAGCAATCCACCTGCTTCGATACACAGGCCTACAAAAATAATCCAAACGATAATTTGAAGGATTATAAACACGATGTTGTTGCTTTTCGACATAACGATTATGAATAATAATTTGCTGAAAATCTAATAATTATTTATTGAATTACAATAAACTTATATTATTTATCGGGAAAAAAGTAGTTTTTTAGTTCGATTTATTTCCCAAATCCATTTATAAACGTATCCACAAAGTTTTATTTTTAGAAATAATGTGTTCGCATGTGATTTTGCTTTTTAGTACAGTTGGTTTTTCACCATCAATTAACTCCGATACTTCATCGCGTAGTAGCTCACTTTCGGAGAAAAGATAATCGGCAATTTCGTCAGGTGTACAAAAATTCAGTTAAGATTTTTCTATATGTGTTATACCACTCGAAGAATTTTGTTTTTCAATTAATTGAAACAAACTGATATTAAATAACAAAGTTCCTTAATAAAAATTAATCTATGGTTTATAAGTCTCTGATAAACAAGTAGCAGTGTGTTTTTTTTAAATTATTTTCTAAACATTATCTATCAATCTGGCGTTTGGTAATTTTGTTCAACAATTTTGTCAAACAATTTAGATAAACAGATGAAAGAGAGTGCAACTGAAGAATTAATAATTAATACTGCAAAAAATATTTTCTTTTTAAAAGGGAATTATCATGCAACCACGCAAGATATTGCTGATGCTGCCGGTGTGAATCGGGCGCTGATTCATTACTATTTTCGTAGCAGGGAGCAGTTGATGGAGGCGGTGCTCAAAGAAGCAACTTCGAAAATGAACGAGCGATTGTATCTTATAACACAATCGCAAGTGAGTTTTAAAGAGAAAATCGGTAATTTGATAAGTCTGATTATCGAAGGCATGCTCGAAACGCCCTATTTGGAAAATTTTGTGGTTAATGAGTATCTACGTTTAGATTTGACTTGTACCAAAAATCCTCACAAGGAATTGATTGATAGTTGTTTGTCGGGTTTTTTGGGCGAAGTTCAAACTGAAATGCAAAAAGGAACAATAGCAACTGTTAGTCCATTACATTTTGTGATAAATCTTTTGGCTTTGTGTGCTTATCCCATTAGTATGCGTCCGCTTATTCAGCACACCTTCGGGCTGGACGATGCATTTTATCAGCAATTTATTCAAGAACAAAAAAATATTATTTTCAATATTATCTTTCGGGATAATGCTGAGAAATAGTTCATTTTGTTATATATATAATTCAATTAGAGCTAATTAGTTTTAAATAAAAAAGGTAAATGAGAAAAATAACAATCAACAAAACAGTTTTGCTGGGCTTCCTTATGTTATTGGGTGCGCAGCTTCAGGCTCAAAAAATGTACACGCTGGAGGAATGCATTCAGCAAACATTAACGAACAACTTGCAGGTTAAAAATAGCCGGTTGGACGAACAAACAGTAAATTCGCAAATTACAGAGGCCAAAAGTGGCTTTCTACCGTCGGTAGATTTGAACGGGCAATATCAATACTATATCACCATTCCTTCGATGTTGGTTCCCGCCGAAATGTTCGGTGGCGTAAAAGGTCAATATGCTGCTATTTCGTTCAGCTCTAAGCAAACCACTACGGCAAGCATTCAGGTGTCGCAAGTACTTTATAATCAAAAGGTTTTTATTGCTTTGAAAGCTGCACAAACTGCTAAAAATGTAACGGCATTGCAAATGACAAAAACCAAAGAGGATTTGATTTACAACGTATCGGCTGTGTATTACAACCTGCAGGTGCTGAATGAGAACCTGGCCATGCTCGATAGTAATATTGTTAGTATGACTAAATTGCTGGCTATTAACAAGGTGTTGGAAGTCAATAATATATTGAGCAAAAGTGCTTACAAGCGATTAGAGATAAATTATGAGAATCTGAAAAACGAACGTCAGAACCTCAGTTTGACAGGCGAAAAGGCAGCTAATTTATTGAAATTCCTGATGGGACTACCCATGACAGAAGCTATAAAAATTAATAGTTTTGATTCGAAAGATTCCAAATTAGTTATTGGTGTGGCCAATGTAGAAAATCGCACCGATATTCAGCTTATGAACAAACAGATAGAAATTGCCGGATTGGAAAAGAAAATTGCGCTGGCCGATTTCTATCCTTCGTTGGCGGGTATGTACAACTACGGACTGACTGGCTACAACAACGAGTTTTCGTTGACCAAAACCATTAACGATAGCTGGATGAAAGGCAGTTATGTGGGTTTGCAATTGCGAGTGCCTATATTTAGCGGATTTAGTCGGATGCAAAAAGTGAAGCAAAAGGAATTTGGCATTCAGAAAGCTAAAAACAGCTACGAATTAGTGAAACAATCGGCATTAAAAGAGGTGTCGGATGCTACAAACAACTATATGAGTATGTCCAATTCGTTCGAAAATACCAAACGTAGTCTGGCTTTGGCAAAAGAGCTTTTCGCAAACTCAGATACGGAATATAAAAGTGGAATTATAAGCATTTCGGATTTGCTGCTTATACAAAATGACCTCACCACGGCCCGAAACAATTACAGTAACGCCATGATTAATTTAAGATTGGCCGAAATAGAATTACGAAAATCAAAAGGAGAATTAGCAAACAATAAATAAAGAAGAAAGTATGAAAAAGAATATTATTACCATCGTTATTATAGTCATTGTACTTGCAGCTGTAACTTACAGGCTGATGTCTAATGTAGAAGTGGCTAAAAACAAAGCATATATACCCGAAGTGTCTAAATCCGTAGTTGTAAAAGCATACGAAGTTGTAAAGTCGGATTTTAAATACGAATTTACCTATTCGGGCAGTTTTATCCCCAACCGCGAGATAATGCTCATTCCCCAATCACAGGGTGAAGTTACAGGGATTTATTTCAAAGAAGGCGATGTAGTTGGCGAAGGGAAAGTATTGTTGCAGGTTGACGATGCCATGCTACAATCGCAATTGATAGCTGCAAAAGCAAGTTACGACAACGCTAAAACAAACTACGAACGTTTTAAAAATGCATCGACAAGCGACGGTGTTACCAAAATGCAGGTTGATGGCAATTACCTACAGATGAAAGCCGCTGAGTCGCAGTTGAAACAACTGGAAATTGGCATTAAAAAGAGCAAACTGACTGCGCCATTTAGAGGCACCATTACCATGCGAAATGTAGAATTGGGTTCGGTGGTAGGACAATCGCCGGTTGCCCGATTAACGGATATTTCGTCGTTAAAATTAGAGGTAAATGTGCCTGAAACAGACATTATTTATTTTGAAAATGGGAAAAACGTGACTATTAAATCGCAACTCTATCCTACCGAACAATTTCAGGGTAAAGTGGAGTTTATTTCCGACCGTGGCGACGAATCGCACAATTATTTAGTGAAAATACGTGTTGCCAACAATTCAAAAAGCAAACTGAAAGCAGGAATGTATGCCTCGGTTACATTAGCTAAAAAAATGAATGAAGCTTCAATAAACATTCCCCGTTTAGCCTTATTGGGTTCCTCCAAAAAACCGCAGGTTTATGTGGTTGATAATGGAAAAGCCATTTTACGCGAAATAGTTGTAGGTAGAAGTAACGGTACAAACATAGAAGTGCTGAAAGGCATTGCTGAAGGTGAAAAAGTGATTACCAACGGACAGATAAATTTGGTTGATAGTTGTTTGATTACTATTGCACCTTAAAGCAGCCCCTAACCCCTAAAGGGGAACTTTAAGACTTATTCTCCTCTTTTTAAACAAACTTGGTCTTCACCTCCCCTTTAGGGGACTGAGGGGCCGTATTATATTAAAATTATGACTCTTACAGAAATAGCAATTAAAAGACCCTCACTAATTATTGTGATTTTCGCAGTACTTATTTTGGGTGGAATATTTTCATACAAGCAGTTGAGCTACGAGTTGATGCCGCCATTTACGGTACCAACAATCGTTATCTCAACTCCCTATCCCGGTGCTTCGCCTGCCGATGTAAATCAAACGGTAACTAAGAAGATAGAAGATGTAATTACCAGCCTTTCGCAAATTAAAACCACTTCGGCGCAATCGTACGAAGGCGTTTCGGTGGTAATTGCAGAGTTCGAAAACAGCGCCGACATGAGCGAAAAGCAGCAGGAAGCACAGCGCAAAATTAATAACATATTGGGTACAATGCCCGAGGGTGTTCGCGAGCCGGTAGTTACAAAAGTAAGTCCGAGCGAGGAAGCTATTATGCGCATAACGGTAGTGGCAAAAATGGGCGACCGTGAGTTTTACGACCTGATAGACAAGGAAGTAATGCCACAGCTAAAGCAAATTGATGGCATTGGCGACATATCGGTAACGGGTGGATTGCAGCGCGAAATAAAAGTGAATGTGGACAAAGCCAAATTGGCATCATTCGGCATTTCGTTAGCGCAAGTAACACAAGTAGTGAACAGCGCCAACCTCGATTTTCCTACCGGGAAAGTGAAAAATGCCAACGACCAAATTACAGTTCGCTTAGCAGGTAAGTTTAACTCCGTAGAGCAAATTAAAGAACTTGTGATAGCTGCCAACCCCAAAGGTGGAAACATTCGCTTGGCCGATTTGGCTGAGGTTGAAGATGGAGTGAAGGAGCAAAAAACCATCAATAGGTTCAATGGTGTGGATGGAATTGGACTTACAGTAACCAAACAATCGGATGCCAATGCTGTAGAAATAAGCAAGGAAGCTAAAGAGCGTTTTGCAAAAATCGAAAAATTATATACAGCTCAGGGACTGAAATTCAACATTGCTCAAGATGCGTCGGATATGACACTGGATGCGGTAGATGCTGTTACGCACGATTTGATGATGGCTATTTTGTTGGTGGCATTGGTTATTCTGATATTTTTGCATAGTTTGCGCGACTCACTTATTGTACTCATTTCTATTCCAACATCCATTATTTCGACTTTTATTGCCATGTATTTCTTTGGGTATTCGCTCAATTTAATGACTTTGCTGGCTATGTCGCTGGTGGTAGGTATTTTGGTCGACGATTCCATTGTGGTGTTGGAAAACATTCACCGACATTTTGATATGGGGAAAACCAAACGACAAGCAGCCTTGGATGGCCGTAACGAAATTGGTTTTTCTGCTCTGGCAATTACAATGGTCGATGTGGTTGTGTTCTTACCTATTGCTTTGGTTGATTCTGTTATTGGCGATATTTTGCGTCAGTTCTCGGTTACCATTGTAGTTTCCACACTTATGAGTTTGTTCGTGAGCTTTACACTTACTCCATTTTTGTATTCTCGCTTTGGAAAAAAAGTGCAATTAGACCGTGCTAATTGGTTGCATATTCCATTGTTTTGGTTCGATGCGATAGTTGAAAATACAATTAATTGGTATGTGAAAAAACTAACATGGGTACTCCATCACAAGCGGATAAGTGCAACTGCAGTAGCGTTAATGTTTGTAATTACCGGCTATATAATGAGCTTAGGTATTTTGGGGCAAGAAATGGTTGCCAATGGCGATGGAGGACGCTTTAGCTTAAAATTGGAGTACGACAAAGGTGTAACTTTGGCTCAAAATAATGTACGAACTCGTGAAATTGAAAATTACTTGCGTTCGCAGCCCGAGATTGAAAGTGTGCTGGTAAACGTAGGTGGCTCGAGCGATAACTTTATTACCGAAATGGCTGGTATTAGCAACGAAAACAAAGCTATGCTTACGGTTAAACTAATTGATCCTACATTGCGAAGCGTAAATACCGAGAATTTTATGCTTTCAATGCGTCAAAAAATTGAGAAAAAGTTTTCTGCCATTAAAATTAATAGTTCTGTGATAGGAATTATGGCCGGTGATGTTGAGCCTATTATGTTGATATTGAGTAGTCAAGATCACGAAGCCATGATGCATACTGCCGAGCATTTAAAAACCTTGATTGATAAATTGCCTGGTGCCATTGATGCAAGTATTACGGTGCAAGAGGGAAATCCGGAACTCAACATACAAATCGACCGAGATAAAATGGCCAGTTTGGGCTTGAATATGGGACAAGTGGGCATGGCTTTGCAAAATGCATTTACCGGAAATACCGATGCTAAATATCGTGATGGGCTGAATGAGTACGACATTAATATCCGGTTGGATGCATTCGATAGAAATAATTTGACTGATGTTTCGGGATTTATTTTTCAGAACAATAAAAATCAGAAGATTACCCTTTCGCAATTTGCTACTGTAACTCAAAGTAGCGGACCGAGCATGGTGGAGCGCAATAATAGACAAACTTCGGTAACTGTAAAAGCCAATGTGCTGGGAGTTACATCCGGTAAATTAGCACAAAATATAAAAGACGAAATAGAAAAAGCCAACTTCCCCGACAATGTGGAAATAAAATGGACAGGCGAAGTAGCACAACAAGGCGATTCGTTTACCTCGCTCGGACTGGCGCTGTTGGCAGCAATCATTTTGGTTTATTTGGTTATGGTGGCGTTGTATAATAGTTTCGTACAACCGTTTATTGTGTTTTTCTCGGTTCCGGTGGCGCTGATTGGTGCATTTTTGGCACTGAACATAAGCATGGGTTCTATGAGTATTTTCACCATGTTGGGGCTTATCATGTTGCTCGGGCTGGTATCCAAAAACGGTATTTTGATTGTCGATTTTGCCAACGGACTTAAAGCCAAAGGAATGGATACTTTCAGCGCTTTGTTGGAGGCTGGTAAAGAACGTTTACGTCCAATTTTAATGACAACCATTGCAATGGTGTTTGGTATGATTCCTATTGCTATAGCCACGGGAGCAGGTGCCGAATGGAAAAATGGATTGGCGATTGTGCTTATTGGCGGACTGACTTCGTCGCTTATTCTCACCGTATTTGTAGTGCCAATGGCATATTTAACAATGGAGCGTATTCAACTAAAATTTTCGAAGAAGAAAAAAACCGTGGAAGAATAAAGCATTTGTTTTGAACAAAAAAAAGAGAGGCTGTCTCAAAAGCAAGTAGAACGCAAATTACGCGAATAAACGCAAATTCAGACAAATCATAAATATTTATATTTCAATAATTTATGAAATTGTGATTCAATTAAATTTGTGAAAATTTGCGTAATTTGCGTTCAAAAAACTCTTTTGATACAACCTCTTTGTTTTAAAATAAGACTGTAAATTTATAAAGCCGCCAACAACGCTTTTACTTTTTCGGAAATTAATCTGCCTTCGGTTTTTCCTGCTAATTGTTTGGATGCCACACCCATTACTTTTCCCATGTCTTGTGGTCCGGTGGCACCAACCTGCGAAATCACTGCCGATACCGCAGCTGTAAGTTCGGCATCAGTCATTTGTGTAGGTAAGTATTTTTCAATGACTGCGGCTTCAGCTAATTCATTTTCAGCGAGCTCCGGACGATTTTGCTCCGAAAAAATCTGAGCCGATTCTTTGCGCTGTTTCACCATTTTTTGCAAAATCTTTACGGCTAAATCATCGGCCAAATTGCCATCGCTACCTTTAGCTGTTTTAGCTTCTATAAATTCTTTTTTTATACCGCGTAAAGCTTCTAAAGCAACTTTTTCGCGTGCTAACATAGCTGTTTTTATGTCAGCACTTATCGTATCAAATAATTCGTTCATTTTTAGAAAATTAAGAAAATATGAAATTAAGAAAATAGAAAATTATAAATTACACGAAACACGAAACGCGAAACACGAAACGCGAAACGTTTACTTGTTTTTCATAAATTTACGTTTCCAGGCCGGAATACTTTCCGCTTTTTGGCGTTTCGAATCGTTTTCGAGGTCGTCGAGTGTAAAAACCTCTATTACGGGTTCTTCTTTTTTAACTGGTTCGAGTACTTTTTTGGGCTCCTCGAGTGTGGCAGTAACTTTTATAAAATCCTCATCGGTATCAAAAGTCAATTCAGTTTCAGGTACAACTTTTTCAGATCCATAATACTCCTCTATAGCCATTTGAATAGGATCTACCGCTACTTCTTTCTCTGCTTTGTCGCTGCCGAAATTTTGGAATGCACTTACCACATTTTGCAATACAGTTCCATTTTCGCTTTGTGCTGCTTGCTTTCTAAGGTTTTTAACTGCATTGATAGGCATGCCGGGTATATCGCCTACACCGTAGCCAGTAGCAATAATAGTAATTTTTACGTTATCGCCCAGCGAGTCGTCGAAAGTAGCACCCCATATAACTTGTACATTTTCACCCACTTTGTTCATAAAGTCGTGAATTTGCTGTACTTCTTCCATTTTAATTTGGTTGGTAGTAGAGCAATATAAACTCAACAGTACTTTACTTGCGCCACTTACATCGTTGGTGTTGAGTAATGGCGAGTTTAGTGCATTAACAATTGCTTTACTTATGCGGTCTTCACCCGAAGCATAACCGGTATTCATAATCGCCACTTTTCCATCTTTCATAATGCTATACACATCGGCAAAGTCGGTGTTTATATAGCCCGGCACGGTAATTATTTCGGCAATTCCGCGCGCTGCATTTGTCAGTACATCATCGGCTTTGGCAAATGCGTTTGCTAATTCCAAATCGGGATATATTTCTTTCAGTTTCTCGTTGTTGATAACCAAAATAGCGTCTACATGTTCGCTAAGTTCGGCAACGCCTTCGAGTGCCTGTATTTTTTTCTGTTTACCTTCGAAAGCAAATGGAATAGTAACAATACCAACGGTAAGTATGCCAAGGTCGTGTGCCGCTTTAGCCACTACGGGCGAAGCACCAGTGCCTGTACCACCACCCATACCAGCAGTAATAAATACCATTTTTGTATTGTCCTGTAATAATCCTTGGATTTTTTCAATCGACTCTTCGGCAGCTCGGCGAGCTACTTTTGGGTCGCCACCAGCACCAAGACCGGCAGTAGTATCCAACCCCAATTGAATTTTATTGGGTATGGGCGACTTTATCAACGCCTGATTGTCGGTATTGCACACTACAAACGATACGTCAGTAATTCCCTGACGATACATGTGGTTTACAGCGTTACCTCCGCCACCACCTACACCTATTACCTTAATGATTGAAGAGTCAATTACAGGTAAATCCAAAGGTAATCCGTCATCTAAATATCCCATATTTTATTTTCGATTTAAAATTATAAAAATAGTCATTATATAAGTTTGAGTTTTTTATTCGTATGTTTTATTGATAGTATTTTTATGCAAACTATCTTTCTTTTTGCTGATTATTCCAGTTTGTTTTCATCCGAGAAAAATTCTTTCATTAAATGAGTAAATGCTCCTCCTCTTGGAATCTTTCTTTTTGTTTTTTCTTTTTCCACAAGTGGATGATGATCCCGATATTCATGATTCAAAAGGAGTGTTCCCACTAATTGCGCATAAATAGGGTTAATGTATTTTGGGTCGGTTTTGTCGGTCAACCAATCGGTATAGTGTCCAAATCGAATTTTGAAACCGGTGCGCTCTGTCAAGTACTCCGAAATGCCATTTAGCAGTGCACCTCCACCAGTGAGAATAATACCGTTTGTTAAATTTCCGGTATACGTATCTATCGCATCAAAAATTGGTTTCATTATTTCGTCCATTCGGGCTTCAATCGCCATTGCAAGCATTTTTGATGATATTTTTACAGCAGGTAGTTCGGGTTCGGATGCTGCAACCGAAACATAAATTTCGTCTTGCACCTGACTTTCGAGTGCTTTGCCCACAGCACATTTCAATCGCTCTGCATTTTTTTCGTTAATGCCAAATTCCTGAATGTCTTTGGTAATGGTTTTACCGCCAAGGGGCACTACTACCAATTGTTGCAATGCGCCGTGTTCAAAAATTGACAGTGTTGTCGTTAGGCCACCTAAGTTAAGCAATGCACAACCATTGTCGCGCTCGTGTTCGTCGAGAACGGCAGTAGCTAATGCATCAACCGCTAAGCAGCGGTATTCAATTACTTTTCCGGTACGTTCAATACAACCTTCGAGTTTCTCGGCTATCAGCGTATTTCCATAAACCACATTGTAGCGACCAATCAATTGTGTGCCTTGTTTGCCTACAGGGTCGTCCATGCGTTTGCCATCCAGCTCATACCAGAGTGGAATTACATCATATACCGCTACACTTTCGCCTCTTATTTTACCTTCGGCTTCGGTTATCATTTCATCAATCAAATTGTCGGTAACCGTTTTGGAAGCTCCTACAAAATGACTTACCGAAACCGAAACATTTCGCATACTTTTGGCCCCTACACTCACCGAAATGTATTCAATATCCTGAATACGAGCACTGTTTTCGAGTAAATGTATCAATTCGTTCAACTTAAATGCAGCACCAGAACCTTGTTCCACTAAACCATAGCGAACATCGTCGGCTGGTTTCGACTCCAAGCCTGATATTTTTAAAAAGCCATCCTCCTGAATCTCGCCTGCCATAACCGAAATTCGGGTACTCCCCAAGTCAATTGCTACAAATTTATTCGATATCATATTTTTTAGTGCTATGCTTTCTTTTTAGGTGCTATACTCTCTTTTTTTTGTGCTTTATTCTCTTTTTTAATTGCTTTATTTTCTTTTTTAGATGCAATATTTTCTTTTTTAGGTACTAAACTTTCTTTTTTAGATACTTTATTCTCTTTTTTAATTGTTTTGTCTTCTGTTTTAGGTGCAATGTCTTCTTTTTTAAGTTCTAAACTTTCTTTTACTTTTACACTATCTTTAATACCTACAGTGTCGGGCTTAATAACTACAATTGGTTTGGTGCCTGTGATGGTGCAAACAACCTGCCCTGTATATTGTAAATCAATTTTATCATATCTATTCCATCCTACCACATTAAATCCTTGTGTATATAATTCGCGTAAGTTTCGTAATTTTTTTTCAAAATTATCAAAAGAACCCAGCAATACCACTGCATTTCCCACGCGTGGAACCAACTCCACTTTTAAATCGTCGCGCACGTGAATTTGCTCAATTTGTGCATTCCAAAAAGTATCTTTTTCGAGGTAACTTACAAAATCGAACAACTCGTGCGTTGCCATTTTGCGCAACACCCTACCCGAAACTACGGGTACATAAGCAGCATAATTGAGCGACACAGGCATCAGCTTACGGTCATAGTCTACATAGTAACTTTGATTGCCCACAATCAGAAACTTGGGCGTACGCTGCGTTACTTCAACCACCACTTTTCCCGAAATTGTTTTATAACATTCGGTTGTACGTATCAATTCGTTGCGGAGCAATTCCCTTTCGATAGCTTCGGTCGAAATCATTTTATATTTTGTTCCTACCGGATTAAGCCCTTTGCTGTCAAGTGTTTTGGCTATTTCGTGTTCCGAAATAAATCGTGCACTGCTTTCATCCAATAGTTTTACATCCAACCCTACACATATTGTATTTTTATCAGTATCTGACGATTGCCATATTATAAAGCCAGCATAAATAAATACCAAAACGATACAGAGACTTATGAGAATTTTACTAAAAATTGATAGCTTCATTTTTTTAATATTGGGGTCAACTTTCAGTTTGGAAGGTAAAACTCATCCAACCTAAATATCTTTCAGCAAAGATAACAGATTTTCTTTGCTGTGCAAAGTTTTAACAGTGAGTTTAACATTGTGTTAATAATTTTCAAGGAGTGATTGTAATTTGTTAATAACGCCAATATGATAGAGTGCTATTGATAGTTTAAAAACATGCTTTACAACATGCTTTTTTTAACGGGTAAAAGATGTTTTTTTTGTTACTTTGCGAGTTAAATTTTCAAACACCAACACATATAAAATAATATGACAGTAACAGAATTAAAAGCAGCTTTCGAAGCTTCTTACGGCAAAATTGCCGATGCAGTGTATTTTTCACCGGGTCGTGTAAACCTTATTGGCGAGCACACCGATTATAATGGCGGTTCGGTTTTTCCTTGTGCTTTGAGTTTCGGAACGTATTTGTTGATGGCTAAAAACGATAAAAAAGTAATGAATTTCAAATCGTTGAACCAGCCCGAAATTATTTCACTTGGGTTTGACCAACTCACTACTCCTCTCGATAAATCGTGGGTAAATTATCCACTTGGCGTTATTGCTCAGTTTGTAAAACGCGGTGTGGCTATTACGCAGGGTTACGATATGTTGATTTGGGGAAATGTGCCTAACGGTGCAGGGCTTTCGTCGTCGGCAGCTCTCGAAGTGGTTACAGCTTATGCCTTTAACGACCAATTAGGAACCGAATTTAACCGTACTGTATTGGCTCAAATCGGTCAGAAATCGGAGCACGAATTTGCATTGGTAAATTGCGGTATTATGGATCAGTTTGCTTCGGCTAATGGTGCTAAAGATCACGCTATTCACTTAAATTGCGATACTTTGGAATTTGAACTCGTTCCTGTAAAACTCGAAGGCGTAAAAATTCTTATTTCAAATACACACTCTCCTCATAAATTAGATTCGGGCGCTTACAACCAGCGTGTTGCTGAATGTCAATTAGCTGTAAAACAATTAAATACCGTTCGTCCATTGAAATATTTAGCTGAATTGACCGAGGCTGAATTCAAATCAATCGAATCGGCTATTACCGACCCTGTTGCTCAAAAACGTGCCCGCCACGTTGTAGGCGAAGTTCAACGCACCAGCGACGCTGTAAAAGCATTGAAAGCAGGTGATTTGACTTTGTTTGGCAAATTGATGAACGCTTCGCATGTTTCGTTGCGCGACGACTACGAAGTAACCGGCCCCGAATTGGACACAATGGCTGCCGAAGCATGGAAAATTGATGGCGTTATCGGTTCACGTATGACAGGTGGTGGTTTTGGTGGTTGTACCGTTTCGTTGGTAAAAGACGAAGCAATCGATACCTTTATCAAAGAAGTTGGAGCTGCGTACGAAGCAAAAATCGGTATTAAACCTGAGTTTTACATTGCTGAAATTGGCGATGGAGCTTGTAAAATTGATTAATAAAAACACCCCCAACCCCTAAAGGGGAGTTAGAAATCCCCCTTTAGGGGTTAGGGGTAAATATTTTTTTATATGGAAAAAATAATAAACGGTAAACCCGTATCGCTTTATACCATAGTAAATGCCAATGGCATGTCGTGCGATATTACGAATTATGGTGGAAAAATTATTCGTCTTTTTGCACCCGATAGGAATAAAAATTTCGAAGATGTGGTATTGGCATTCGATACTTTAGACGAAATAATCGAAAAAGAAGAGTACTACGGTGCTGTGTGCGGACGATTTGCGAACCGCATTAAAGATGGCAAGTTCAAAATTGATGGAAACGAATATTCGTTGGCAATAAATAATGGCACCAATGCTTTGCATGGTGGAATTGATGGTTACAATTCGCGCGTGTGGGATGTGGTGGAAGCTGGCGAGCAAAAATTAGTGATGACGCTTCTTTCGCCTGATGGCGACGAGGGTTACCCCGGAAACTTGGCCATAACGCTTACATACGAGCTTACAAATGATAATGCGCTAACCATCCACTACGAGGCTACTACCGACAAGCCAACAATTATTGGCCTAACGCAACATTCGTATTTCAACCTCAAAGGCGCCGGAAACGGAACTGTGAAAGACCACTTATTGCAGGTAAATGCCGATTTTTACACTGTACTCGACGAGTCGTATGCACCTTCGGGTGAAATTCGTCCCGTTGAAGGCAGTGCTTTTGATTTCCGCAAACCGGTACTTGTTGAGGAACGTATTGACGACGAAGCATTCGTGCCCGGCTGGGGACTGGATAACAATTGGTGCTTGCGCAAAGAACAGGCTGGCGATTGTGTGTTGGCTGGCTACATTTACGAACCCGTAAGCGGACGAAAAATGGAAGTACTTACCACACAACCCGGAGTGCAGGTGTACACCGGAAACTGGATTGAAGAACAAATTGGCAAAGAAGGTAAGACTTACGACCGTCAGGATGCCATTTGTCTGGAAACGCAAGGATTCCCAAATTCACCAAACATAGCGCATTTTCCTAGTCCGCTTTTGCGCCCTGAGCAGAAATACGACGAATGGTGTATATATAAATTTTCGGTAGAATAGAAATAAAAAAGAGCTTGTAGTAAAAATCTGCAAGCTCTTTTTTTATCATTCTACCACCGTAACCCATCCGTGCGTATCGGGTTCGTCTCCATATTGGATGGCTTGTAGTTTGTGGTAAAGTTTATAGCTGATGGGGCCTGGCTTGCCATCTTTGGTAAAAAGGTACGAAACGCCTGTGTCGTAATCGTCGATGCGCTCTATGGGGCTTATAACAGCGGCAGTACCGCATGCTCCGGCTTCTTCGAACGTGGATAATTCCTCAACCGGAACTTGGC
>Ga0247840_10005695_pt1 | contig 18507 bp, 21 predicted proteins | sample LaCruzMarch2015__FD_192404 | JGI IMG/M metagenome (GOLD analysis project Ga0247840, IMG submission 192404) | Freshwater microbial communities from meromictic Lake La Cruz, Castile-La Mancha, Spain - LaCruzMarch2015_17m | ecosystem: Environmental > Aquatic > Freshwater > Lake | place: Spain... | reverse complement strand
TCAATTACTTTTTTTTGGTCATTATGTTAAAAAAGTCTTTTTTATCTGTTTCTTTAAATATTGTGTCTTTAAATTTATCGTATATATCATTGGCATTGAACCCTTCGGTGAGAGCATATCTAACTACTGAATTGTTTAAAATAAAATACCCTACCTTCTGCTTGTCTTTCTCCACATATTCACCAATGGCCCCCACCACGCCATCCTCATTGATGACGGGCACAAAGCTGTTCTTCAAAGCTGTCTCGTCAACATAAATCTCCACACCATGACGAGAGGCATATCTCTCCAATTCATTAGCTAGCTTTTGTAAGCTCATAGTATCATATTAAAGGAACTACAAATAAGTTCAAGAAAAGCTTGTGCTTTGTTCATGTACATATATAATAATGAAATGGAAAATACAGAAAAACAAATGCCTCTTGGTTGGTTGAATTATGGATGCAAATTTACCATACCTGGTCTTAGCAATTTATATAGAAATTTAAGACTTGTTCGTAATACAGATTGTTCAGCTGTAATAAGTGGTGATAGAAAGCTGAAAATTAATGACAAACAGGTATGGTCTGCTATTCCACAAGGATATACAATTTCACCTTATACAATGGTGATACCCGTCTAAAGCCACCAGATATCAATTCCGAAGCCTAAGAGCTGCAGCTTAAAGATGTATCCATAGTCATAACGACTATAAAAAATGCCTGTCTCTGTGTCTGTTAAGTATGGGCCGCATTCTATGTCGCCAAAATCACTCTTACGGTGTAAGAGTAGTTTAGGATAAGTAATCTTTATTGAAAGCTTTCCTGTATCTAATATTCTCATTTTGTAAACTCTTTGAGAGATTTGGCAAGATATAAAGCATCTTTTTTAGTCAAAACAATTTCATCAGTATAAGGGAATCCTTTAGTTAGAATTTGCCAAATATGTCTTAATCTGCTCTTCCATCCATATCGCTGAATATTGAGGCCTCTTCCAAATAAACAAAGATATACCTCTTCTTCATTTTTGAATTTCTCCAAAACAAGACCCTCGCCATTACAAGCACACATTATAAATCGTTTAATATCCTTCATATGTCTTCTTAAACATAGCTACTCTTGCCGGCATTGCAACTGGTTCAATACTAAGTTTATCTTTTTTTTCCTTTTCATACCTAATTACAAAAACAATAACAATATCACCAATTTCCATCAAGAAAGCTAACAACAGACAAACAAGAGCTGTTACCTCTAAGCTTAATAGAGAGCTAAATGATAGTCTAATAATATTATCTGACCCTGTTATTTCGGTTGCTTTAAACTCAACATTGACTTTAGAGGCGACAGTTGATAATAAACCATTTGCATTGATAACTGCGTCCTCAAGTTCTTTAAAGTTATGAGCCCTGTTAACATCTTTCTTAATGTCTAAAAATTTTTCGTCCATGAGTTTATTAGCCTCTACGGATTTTTTAAGATCATCTTTTGTTTGCTCTCTTACTAAGCTTGCATCTCTTTCGATTTTTTCTCGAGCATTGTTTAGCTCAATCTCGGCTTCGCTCTGCAAACGTCGCACTACTGCTGCCAGTTCTTTTGTACGAGGGCCCTCACCAGGCTTGCCTGTGGAGTAATCAGCTTTAACCCCTAACTTTTCATCAACTACCTTTTGATTTGCCTCGTTAATGTCTCTCTTGATGTCTGTGAGCTTGCGAGAACTTGAAGCTTCAATATCAGCTATTTTATTTCTCTCTTCCTCTTTAATTTTATCTGAATCAGTTTGTGCTGCTTTTTTACTATTAGCTTCGAAATCATTAATCTGCTCGAGTATCTTTACTTTACTAAGCTTTAAACTATCTTGTAACCCGGTCTCTGAATACAGACCTGCAAAATCAAATATGGTGGGTAACAAGCTGAGAAATGCACATAATAGAGCAGCTTTGCGAGGAAACTTGTCTCTTCCAAACAATATGATTTTTACACAATATGGCAACCCCACCACACCCAGAGATGTTAATCCTACTAAAAACCAATTCCAAGATGTGAGTATGAGACTAAGTGCATGAAATGCAAAGCAGTATGCGGCGGATATGATGACCCAATAAATGATGTCAATGGCTTGAGCAGATATTTTATGGGATGTGTCAAAACCAAAGATGGTATTGAATTTAGGTTTTTTTTCTGTTATTTGCTCCACCAGTATATTTAATTGAATTTATCAAAAAGCCTTTCAAAATAATCGTAATTACTTGTATTGAGAGCATCTATAGGAGGACGGCCTCTAAATAGCTTATTAGGAACAGATAACCAATTTATCATCTCTTCATCAGTCTCAAACATAACACGTAAGCTTGTTATTATCTCTTTCTGCTTATCATTTAAATTATCTAACATATTAGTAATTATCACGTACTTAGATCTAATCAATTACTAGTTTAATATTAAAATGTTATAAATAAATACGTGGGTAAAAATCTTTTCACAGTTAAACAAAAATCTGGATTTAGAGTTCGACTAAATTCTAGTCTACCCTTTCTTACACCGTTTCTGCCTGTCCCTACATCTACACCTACCCGCACGCCTGCCTCAACCCCTACACCTTCACCAACAGTAACACCTACAAATCTTGCTTTTGAAATAACTAATATTTCCCCAGGTAGTATTAGAGTATTTTTTGCCGGAGTAGATCCTTCTTGCACAATTCTTGATGTACAGTATAGTACAACTGGGTATACATTTACAAATAATTTAAATACACCTATATCCCCCCGGGTATTACCTCTAGAAGATCCACCCTTTACACTTGTTTACATAAGGTTGATCGAGGTGGATGGTGTAAAAAGAAGATCAACAAACATTGTTTCTTATAATATACCAACAAGCAGCTTTAACCCTAGCCCAGTTCTTCCAACCCAAACACCAACCCAAACACCTTCTAACTCACAAACACCTTCACAAACACCTTCTAATACACAAACACCATCAAATACACCGACCGCTACACCGACAGCCTCTGTTACCCTAACTCTCTCTCAAACAGAAACTCCTTCTCAAACTCCAACAAATACACAGACCTCAACACAGACACCCACTGTAACCCCTTCAAATACCGAGCTTTTAACTCCAACGCCATCCCCTACTATTTCATTAACACCTTCACAAACACCTTCTGCATCGCAAACTCCTTCAAATACACAAACACCTTCACAAACTCCAACAAACACTCCCACCCTTTCTCCTTCAGTTTCTATTAGCTTAACGCCCTCTGTCACTCAAACACCAACAACTACACAAACACCTTCACAAACGCCTTCTAACACACAAACACCATCTAATACTCTATCTCCAACAGTCACCCCATCTTCAACTAGCATATTATCTGATGTATGTATTTCCAATACTTTCTTTGCCGGTGACTTAGTAGAAGGTTATTTTAATGGAACTTATACCTACAATAGAAGTGTAGACGGTTCTCCGGTTTTTAGAGCTGCCAAAGGAAATACTTTTCATGAGTTCCGTTATTCAACTTATTTTGGAATTAACCGTTGGGTTTTTGGCAATATTAACAATCAGCCCTCTTATAGCTATTTTGCATCTGTAATTACTGATAAATTCAATCCATATTTTGGAAGCTATATAAATATTGGTTCTTCACCAGTTGCTAACGTTGGGTCTTTAATATGCGCAACTCCTACACAAACTCCTACACAAACATCCACTCCAACTCCTACAGAAACATCCACTCCAACTCCTACACAAACTCCTACACAAACATCCACTCCAACTCCTACAGAAACATCCACTCCAACTCCTACACAAACTCCTACACAAACATCCACTCCAACTCAAACTCCAACTTCTACCCAAACTCCTACAGAAACATCCACACCCACCCCCACTCCATCTCCAACAGCTTCACCCACAATGACACCTTCACAAACTGTGCCATGCGCGCTGGATGAATATGGTAATTGTATACCTACTCCCACACCAACTACCACTCCAACTGCTACACCTATTCCTGCTGGTTATAATGGATTGCTCTGTGTAGATAACTTACAATCACTATCTCCTTATTATCTATCTGCAAACGGGTTTTTCTATTCTGTAGGTAACGCTAATTTTAGAAATAATCAGTATATTAATGACTTCAATTATAGTATAGACTTTTTATTCGGAAATCCTTGGCAATGGATTATAAGAGATTCCTCTGGTATAGCTAGAGCTTATAACGATATATTTGAAGATACACGCATTCCTCCATTCAGTGGCTGGAAGATTTTCGGAACACAAAACATTACAAACATAACTGTGATAACTAGTTGTAATGTGCCTTACACTGATAATTCTTCGATAACTTTAGGATTTCAATTAACGCGAACACCATCCCCTACACTAACTCCCACCCCAAATCCAGTTATTGCACCGTTTATATACGAGACAAATGGCATGATACCAAATGCTAATGTTTTGTTAGGTTATGAGTGCAACAGTTATAAATATCTTGAAAATGCGGCTCGTCCGTTTGCTAGTAATGGACCATGTTGGTACTTATTTAAAAACAACCAAGCCTATTTCTATTATGTTGTTGATAATGTCTACCCTCCAAATTTGACATGGATTGGAGCTGTTTCATCCATTAATGAATCTGCACAAATATATATTAATTTTAATTATTCTGAAATGGATGTACCTCCAAGCACTGGATGGTTGGATTTCTCTACGGATGCTCCAGTTCCAGTTAGTATCTCTACAATTGCTTGTCCTAATAAACCTGTAACCTTGTATAATACTGGAAGTAACTTTTATGGTGAATTGGGATTTAGAGATATAGTTGATATAACTGCTTTCACCCCATTAACCGGTTTTTGGAGCAAAGCAGTGGGAGGAAGAGATTGTACTTTTATTGCTCTAAGTGCAAATCCTAACAAGTGGTTTGGAGCTGGGTGGAATTATGCCGGTCAATTGGGACTGGGGTATAATAGTGAGAGAAATGGATTCACTGCATTAACAGGCAATTGGTCACAGATGGTGTGCGGTTACCACTTTACCATGGCACTGAGTGCAGGTACCGACAAATGGTTTGGTACTGGACGGAATTCTTTAGGTGAATTAGGTCTGGGGGATAATAGTAATAGAAATGCATTCACTGCATTAACAGGCAATTGGTCACAGATGGTGTGCGGTTACCACTTTACCATGGCACTGAGTGCAGGTACCGACAAATTGTTTGGTACTGGATGGAATACTGCAGGTCAATTGGGATTGGGTAGTTTTGCCATAACCGGAAGAAACACATTTACAGAATTAACAGGTAATTGGAGCAATGTAGTGTGCGGCAAGCGGTATCACACCATGGCATTGTCTGCTGGTACCGACAAATGGTTTGGTACTGGATCGAATTCTTTTGGTGAATTAGGTCTGGGCAATGAAACAAGAGCAAGTGCACTTACAGCATTAACAGGCAATTGGAGGCACATGGTGTGTGGTAACTACCACTCCATGGCATTGTCTGCTGGTACTAACAAATTGTTTGGTACTGGATGGAATGCTGAAGGTCAATTGGGATTGGGTAGTTTTGCCATAACCGGAAGAAACACATTTACAGAATTAACAGGTAATTGGAGCAATGTAGTGTGTGGAGAGTATCACACTATAGCATTAAGCGCAAATACAAACATTTGGTTTGGAGCTGGGAGTAATAATAGAGGTCAATTGGGATTTCCTACCATGGTTCAGAAATTCCCTGCATTTACACAATTAACAGGCAATTGGAGCCAGATTGCATGTGGAAGTGCTCACACCATGGCTCTATCTTCTATCTCACCTTTAGTCTAAATAATAATACAATGACATTTGCAAGTTCAACAGGTTATGTAAGGGTAGATTGGCAAGGGGGTGGCCAGACTTTGGGCCGAGGCATTTATAATGACCAAATAACATATACTCTGCCTGCTTCTACCATAAACAATTACATTACAATAAGAAGCGTAGACAGAAACGGAATATCAAGAGGCAGAATGATTAGATTAGGACTAGATTCATCTCCATTCATTTCTTCTCTTACCACATTATCTGGAAATAAAATAGAGGAAATTGACGCATCCGGTAACCCTATCATCACATTCAATACAAGAAACACTCCAAACCTAAAATATTTTCATGCAAATTTTTGTTCTCTATCGGGCAATATAAACGATTATTTAGTGGATTCTGTTGCAGATTATGATGTATCTCTTAACATGCTGAGCGGAGATTTAAATGCCACAACCAACAAGAGATACTTATATCTAAATGCTGTGCCCATTAATAAAATTCCGTTAAATATTAAAGACTATCAGACCATTTCTGTAACTAATACCCTTACTGAACAAGCATATATTTCAGGAGGTGATAGGCTAGAATCTTGTGATTTTTCTAATTCCTACAAGTTAAAAAGTGTAACAATTTTAAACAACCCAATTCTTACGGATATAAGTTTTAATAATTTGTTAACTCTAGCTTATTACCCTTGGGCTGATTACCCAACTTATGAGTTTTTATTTGGTGACTGGGGGCCTTCGCCTCCGCGGCGCGGATATTATTACTTTGAATCATTAACTAGCATAAATGTATATGATAATCCTAAATTGTCTGTTTTTATATTGGATAATATACTGGTTTCTTCATACTCAAATACAGGTTATTCAGTTACTATTTCTGGATGCCCTGCCCTTAATTATGTATCTCTTGCGAATGCATTGGACGATAGCATAGGAGTTAAAGCTATAGATTCATTGAGTATAACTAAAGCTGCTGGACGGCCTCCTTTGCCAGATGATTATGATCCAGATTATTATAATGTACCTACTTTTATTTGCGATAAACAACCTACATTAAGAACAATTAATATTTCTAGCCTGGATTTCTTTGAGTCTTTAACTGTAACTTATTGCCCATTTATTACGTCACTGAGAGTAAATCCAACAGCTCTTATAAATGTAGATATTAAAGCTAACTCCATTAAAGGTAGTTTAAATGATGTCTTCACAACATCAATACCCCCATCAGCTATTAAGTCTCTATATGTAGATTACAATTATTTTACCAGTTTTACAGCTAACTCTTCTTTGAAAGTCTTTACAGCTGCTTACAATCAATTTAGTAATTTAAATTTTACCACGTCAAAAACTCTAGAGATTTTAGATGTTAATAACAACACTAAACTCTCTTCTCTTAAATTTGCTCCTGATCATAACAACGGGAGTAATTATTATAGTACGTTCGGTGCTATGGCAATCGATATCTCAAACACTCGATTAAGCTCCTTTTCTCTTAGTGCTAACATAGTAGATTCCATCAAAACTTATAAGTCTCATTTAACATCCATAAGCATAGTAACCAATATGAAAAATGTTAATGGTAGCGACATAAGAACTGTGCCTACAACTGTTACAATGGGAGGAGTCTCATATCCACCGGTTTTTATACCAAAACTTTCTTCAGTATTTATTTCAGGCCGATTTAATTATTATGCACCCATAAATTATAATTTTTCAGGCGATAGTATGGATTTGAGGCAAGTCACTATATCTAGCAGCAATGTAATGCCTGTTGAGACCAGCCCATATGTCAATGTAAACTACACTGTAAATATGGATTATGCCTTACTAAATACTAAACAAAGTGAATTTGAAAATTTTGTTTTTGCATTCGTTGCAGCACCAGGGGGCTCAATACACACAGTATATCCTCAAATGAATTTAAGTTTTAATTATCATGGTCTAACCTCTTTTATAGGTTCAAGATGCTTGCAAGGATTGAACATGCCCAAGAATGTAAATCTATCTTTAACTGATGGTAAAATTAAAATTGTTGATGTTTCCAATCCATGTTATTATAGTAAACTCAATTTCTTTAGTAACCCTATTACCAACACACATATTAATTTGAGTTGTTTGAGCTCTCTAAGCTCATTTTCAATTGGCGCTCTTTCGGGCCGCTCTGGGCCATGTGTAACATCAAAAAGTCCGCTTTTGAATGCTAGTAACCTTACATTACCTTTATCTAGCATAACTTTCCCTGTTGTTAATCGTATTGAAGAATTGAGTATCATAAACACAAAATTGAGCTCAATAGACTTGGCCCCATTTAAAAATTTGAAAAGACTCAGCTTGGCATGGAACAGAGATTTAAAAACTTTTGGCATTACAAACTTGTCAGCATGCTCAGCTTTAAGATATTTCAATATCACAGGCTGCGGTTTTTCAACAGGCCAACTTACTCAGATATGGAATCAGCTGCCCACCATTCCATTGGGGTACATTTGGAATAGTCAAGACTATAGATATGGGTCTGATTCAGAAGGTCTGTATTACAATTACAATGGACAGGAGAACACCGTCCAACACAGTGATGGATGCGGCGGCTGGAAGCCATCTTATCAAGGCGGAGATTATGGTCAAACATCCACATGGGTTGCAAAGAGGTGGAGAGCAGGCGGGGTTAACGGATTTTATCAGCTTTCAGACAATAAGCTAGGTATGGATTATTGGGATCCAAAATATGCAAAATATTATTAATGTTATAACCTAAATTTTAATAAATAATATTATGGCTGGCAATGCACGTTTTCATAACAAGTGGCACAGAAGAGATCACCACTCTGTCCCCACGCCAGGATATCCTGATTCCGCTTCAGATCCAATAGGTTCCCCACAAGAGCCATTTTATGGTGATTTTGTAACATACAACAGCATTTCAGCTCATGAAGATTTGTATGTGGATGGTGATGCAACAATATTGGGCAGCTTGTCCGTTTATGGTGATTTGAGTTATTTTGAAACATATGTGTCTGTCACATCTTCATTGTCTGTGGTGAATCATGGCATTGGCCCGGCAGTCAAGATTGAACAGTACAACATGCAACCAGTGTTTCAAGTGGAAGCAAAGAGTGTGCCAGCCATTTCAGGCAACCAGCATGCATTGTACATTGACAATTTGGGGTTGACACAAATGGGCGGCACATCAGCTGCTGTGAAGTATGATAAAGTTACAAATACTCAGTCCAAGATGGATCTGTCAGTGTATGGTAACATCTATTCCAACAGAGGTGTTATATATGAAGATCCAGACCCCTTCACTGTGTATGTGAGTACATCTGGATCAGACACAAATTCAGGTTTGAACCGATCACAGCCTGTAAGAACCATTAAAAAGGCAGCTCAAATTGTTTTCAATACATATGGTGCCAACAAAGCCACCATCATTGTGCAAACAGGAGAATATAATGAGATCAATCCCATTTATATTCCAGAGGGTACAACTGTGTTGGGAGAAGGATATCTTCGCAGAACCAATTTATTTGCTTATCACAGACAATTGGATTACTTCTGGCTCAATCGCGCTTGTTATGTTTGGGGATTCACTTTCAGGAACACTCTGGAGCCTGCTGCATGCACTGCATTTCCAAATCTGCTGTCTGGATCTCCTGCCTACAACGCTGCATTCAAAACACCAGGTTGCATAATAGACACAACCAAGCCTGGCGGTCCTTTTGGTCTGCCCCTGGTATCCAAACCCTACATCACAACCAGTCCATATGTGCAAGGATGCAGCTCCATCACAACTTTTGTGGTGTCGCCCATTCAACCTCCTCTGGTTGCATCACAAGTCATTGACAACACATACACCAATGGCATAAGTGCATATGCAACCATAGTTTCATCCATCACAGGACTGGTTGCCATCATAGCAAGAGGACCTGCAGGTGCTCCTCCCATAGTGCAAGCTGCTCCCCTGCCTGGTGCTGCATCTGCAGCTGCTCTGCTTGCAGCCAACAGAACATTCATACAAAAAGAAATCATTCAATATTTGGATCAGGAGTTTCAAGGATTTGCATATGACAAAGACAAGTGTGAAAGAGACACTGGTTACATAGTGGATGGACTGGCTTATGATGTTACAAATGGAACAAATTTAAGTTCCATCAGCAATGGCTTGTCTTATTGGAACGGTTCAGCCAGCAGGATTGCCGGGCAAGAAAGACAAACAATTGCTGCTTACAACTACATCAGCTTTTTATCCAAAAGAATTGTGAACAATCAAATAGCCATTGCTGCACAAACTTACAATTTTGCTCTAACAGGAGGACCTGCAGCTTACAAGGTGAACAATGCATTTGATGTGATTAATTTTGATATTCTAAACAACGTGCTTCCTGCACTTTCATCTGGATCTGCAATTACCGGAGGAGCTGATGCAGCAGATTTATTGACTACCAACAAAACATTCATACAAAAAGAAGTTGTTTCATATGTGGATAAAATGTATCCAGGATTCTTAACTTCAACACAAAGAGACAAATGTGAACGGGATGCTGGCTTTGTTGTGGATGCTGTGGCTTTTGACACAAGAAACAATACAAATGCAAGTGCCAGAAGAGTGGGCAGTTTTTATTGGCTGGGTTCCACCAGCTATGTGGCTGGTCAACAAATTGAAACAGTCAATGCATTGAATTATGCAAAGTATCTTGCAAACTTCATCATCAACAACAAGCCAGTAAAGAACATTGGAGGTGCTTGTGGCATTCGAGTGGATGGTAGTTTGGCTCTGGGATTTTTAAGAAGCTTTGTGACTGATTCATTCACTCAATTCAATCAAGATGGCATAGGAGTGCATGTTATAAACTGTGGATATGCACAGCTAGTGAGCACATTCACAATTTGCACTCGACAAGGTGTTTTTACAGAATCAGGCGGTCAATGCAGCATCAGCACATCCAATGCATCATTTGGTTTGTCAGGCTTGGTTGCTGATGGTAAATCTACATTTCCAGTGTTAACTGGGTACATGTATGAAACAACTCCTCTTGCTGAAAATTTCATGTATGTTTATGGAGTCACTCCAAACCCTCTCTCCGCTTTCATTGGTGCATTGCAAGCAGGCAGAGAGAGAGACAGCATTCCCATTGAAGCTCCTTACAATGGATTGCTAGTGTATGCAGATGATGATCCTGCCAGCAGAACAGATCCCATTCTTAACCCTACAGGTGAAGTCAAATACCATGGAATTAAAGATGTGCAACTGTTGCCTGCCATTAGTGCATATGGTCAACCATATGCATACAGATTAACATTGGAAAGAAACACCACTGCTCCTCTCACTGCATCCAATGTGAATCCCAGATATGTGAGAATGTTTTTGAGAAGTCAGATAGCTTCCAGTTCACATGCATTTGAATACATTGGCACTGGTGTGGAGCTTGCCAAAGCAGTGCCTGCTTTGGGAGGGCGTGCCATCAATGAAATTGAAGCAGTTTGGTCCAATGGAGGCATAGTGTATTTTTCCAGCACCAATGAAAGAGGAGACTTCAAAGTGGGCAATGGATTCACCATAGTGCAAGAGAAAGGAAGAGTGGAAGGGTTGTCATTTGATAAATCAATTTTGTCACTGGTAACACCTTTAATATTGAGTTTAACTTAATAAATTAATTAAATAATAATATGGCTGATATACCTCTTAATCATTTTGTTAGAAAGGCATTTACACTGTCTCCCATTGTAAGTGCTTATTACACAGCACCTTTTGACAGAGCTGCTGTGATATTGAATGCATACATAACCAACAACACCCCCAATGACATAACGGTGACAGCTGGCATCAGTGGAGTGGGCAGTGTCAATGCATTTGTCAATCCATTGCCTTATTTTGACTATGCAAAAAATATTTTAATTCCGGGTCATGACACTTTGAATCTTGTTCCCAGCAAAATAGTTTTGGAACAATTTGACACATTGATTGTTTCTGCCAGTCTTTCTGGTGTAGTATTAAACCTTTCACTATTAGAAACAATCAACACAGTTGCATAATTTATGAGTTTCAATGCTCTTCAGACGATCACTGGCAAAGTAAAAACAAGATCGCCTTTTCAGGCTCTGTCCTCGCGCTACACTTTCTTGGGCTTGAGAGAATCAGAACCCAATTTGGGGGTGCCTGGTCCTGCAGGAGTAGCCCCAACCAATGATGGCATAAGATATCCTGTTTTATCCAATGCCCTTTCTGGAGTTAGTGCATGGAGAGTTTTTGCTTATGACAATCCTAAAATTGCTGCTTACAGCATGGCTAACGCGCTGGCCATTGGTGACAATGCATTTGTAGGTCCTACAAAAAACAGCATGGTGTACAGCAATTACCTGTACGGGGGCAACAGATACAACAGCACAGCATTAGCAGACAACTCTTTCAATGTGTACTCTCTTAGTGGCATCTACCTGTACAATCCCACCACCATTGGCGATCCATTGAGTGCCATTGCTTTTGTGGTGGATGAAAAGGGCAACACAGGCATAGGCACAGATTCACCCAGGGAAAAATTGGATGTGATTGGCAATGCAAGAGCATCTGGCACTCTATCTGCCACATATGGAGGATTGTTTGGCAGTGTGAAATCAGATGCATCTTTTACCACCCAGTATACCAATGTAAGAAGTTTGTCTTCCAGGTGGTCAAATTTACTCGCCAATAAAACTACCTTTCAACCCATTTATCCTGGACAGTATGCATTCAAGGATAACACACTCTTCTCCATCGTTTACAGTGGTGAAGACAATGCAAACGCAGATTTAAAATATGCAGCATACAATTTAGAAAATAATAAAGCCAATTTTTATGCTATCACTGCCTATCCAACCCTTCCATCTGGTAATGGTAAATTGGATGGCAGCACCATATCTTATCACAACAACAAAACCATAGTTCAGTACATAACAGGAGTTAACTCAGGTGACCTGAGATGTTATGAAATATATGATACAACTGATCCGTTCAACCCTGTGTTGCAGAAAACATATTTGGCGCCTCATAATCCGGATATTGATCATACCACCCAATCATGCCAGATCATATCATATTCTACAAACACCACTCCAGTGAGCAATTACAGAATAAAAGTTTTCATTACTGGCCACATTACAAGTCTGTATTATAACAATGATTTATCTGATGTAAGGGAGGTCTATGATGATGCACCGAACTATGGTGGCGGTGCGTATCAAAATTATACCTTAGTATGTGCTACAAATATTTACCAATTGAGTGCCGGGTTGTGGCATTTAGTCATTTATAATGCACCTATTTTATATACTGGTTTTGGATATAATATCTTTAAATTTGATAATACAGGTCGACCGCAAAACAATGATGCCATATATTTTGCATCACCAGGAGGAATTGACTATACTGGTTGGAACGTCGCCTTATCTGGAGACACATTGTACACATTCAGACAAGATGGCTATGTGGTGTGGGTATCCAGATTTAATAACGGGCCAGGGGATCCTTTGACCACATTGCAGACAGTGAATTTATCTTCAGTGATGGCTAGCGCTGGACTGCCTGCAATCCTTTCAGAATATGGACTCGAGTGTTTATTTTCTAATGCATTTGTTGCAGGCAATTATTTAGTTCTTGCCAATCTTAATATGTTTGACCCAGACAATATTTACGGTTACGGAGAAGGCGCTGATTTTCAATTGAGGCTTAAATTAAATGCTGATGGCACTGTGGATGTTCCCAACAGTTATATTGTGCTCTGCAACACAAACCCGTACAATGGCCCGGTGTTGCCCAATTTCGTTAGTACAGATAACAATTTTAACATTTACAATGTGGGTGACACTTCTTTTGTATCAAAAGTAAATTATTCAGAGATAAATACTTTGCAGGTGAAAGATCTGTCCTTCTCCAAATCCAATGTCATTGTGCCCACCACAGTAACTGACTCAGGCAAATTTTTAACATTGAATGTGAATGGTGAACAGAAAGCCATCAGACTTTGGGATTACACCACATGAACACAATCAACACAGCCTATGTAGCTGATGTATTAATAGAAGGTGTTCTGTATTATTGATACAACATCACAGAAAGTTTTTAAAGAAAAATCTTCTGAAAAATATTTACAGATTATAAAGAATATTATTAATAAAAAACTTGGGGAGGCGGCGGGAATCGAACCCGCGTCTTGAATAATTTTACTCACAAGCACTACAAGTTTGTTTTAGTTGAATTTTCATAAGGATTAAACTAAGCAAAAAGCCCTTACTGATAACAATTTTATACGTACAATCTATTAATTGTTAAAACCCAGATGATACGAAGACCAGTTACACGCTCCATGTTACAGGTCTTAATCTACCATGGAACGCTTGAATTAGTTTAAACTAACTCAAGGGTGGCTTCTGCATCTTCAAAGCCAGCTGCTGCAAGAATTGCATCAGCCTCTTCTAGACTCATGGCCATGTCGAATGTTTCATCGGCATTTAATGTTGTTTTGCTATTGGTAACTGGCATGCCCCAGTACTTGCACTTGTGCATTCCACCATTCAATCGATACCATTACGCCCCCAGTTGTTAATGAACTTAGCGGGGGTTGGATTTGAACCAACAATCTTGACGTTATGAGCGTCACGAGTTAACCAGGTTTCTCTACCCCGCGGTATATTATAATTATACTGGTTGCTTTAAAATAGTCAAGAAATAAATAAACAATATGTCCACACCAGCAACCAGAGCCACAGGCGCACCCGGATCCAGAACATCACATCACAAGTTTCGCTACTTGGGAGACAAACGAGTCATTCCAGTACAAAGTGGTCGCAAGATGATTGGCTATGTGGATGGGGAAGCTGTGGTGGATGTGAACGGCAAAGAGATGCCGTTCAAGCAGATTGGTGAATTACGTTAAGCAAATAATCAGCCAGAGGAGGGACTCGAACCCCCGGTGTTTGTATTCCGCTTTACAAAAGCGGTGCTGTCGCCGCTGAGCCACACTGGCAAAACGCTACTTAAGCCACACGTAAGAAGGATCCAGAGCTTGTGTGTCCAAATAATCCCATACCTTCCAATTCTTGGTGCCTAGGTGAGCTTCAAATATGTTGTGTATGAATGCTTCCAAGTCATCAATGTGCCACACATCATCCAACAACTTCTTTCCAGAGGTGCGAGAACGGTGGGCCACATGATCTGAATATGCATATGCAAAGCCGGTAAATGGCGGAATCATACAGCCAAGACCAACTAAGTTGCCTAAAATTCTGGAGCACACCTCTTTGCCTCCCACAGAGTGCATAGTTACGATGGCCCCAGCGGGCTTCCCAAGCAAGTGTTTCTTTCCTTCTATTTGTGTCATCTTTTCAAACAATTGTTGCATGGGTGATCCCCAGGAATCCCAATATGTGCCTGTGCAAAATATCAAGGCATCTGAAGCTTTGATGGCTCGGCGCACTTTGATCCAATCAAAAGTAGGAGACAAGTGTATAATACGTACCTTTGCATCCATGTCACGTTTTAAAACAAGCTTCTTAACCTTTTGTATAAGGTTATTAGTATTTCCGGTACGGCCCCCAAGAGACCCGTTTATAATTGCAAATTTCATAGTTTAATTACCCCTAGCCGGTACTGACCCGACGCATGGTCCTTGAAAGGGACCTGTGCTACCATTACACCATAGGGGCATTAACTAATGGTAAAGGCAAACAATATATTAATCAATAACTATTTTATTTAGACCGAATTTCTCACGTAAAAATGCAAGATGTCTTGCATTGCCAACTCTCACCATTCTTTCAAAGTATTTAATCTTATTAGGCTTATACTCTTCTGGAAGATCCTTAAACCATTCCTCGCTACTTACTTTGTCCTTAAGTTCACTTGTGGTCAATTCTTTTGCATCATTTAAATTCATAAAATTATTTATATCTAGTTATATTTTTTATCCATGTAAATATGTGCATGCACATCATTATTTTAATAATGACTCATAACAACAACATAAATTACATCAAGACCATTGCAAAGACTTGGGCAAAAAACATCAATCATAAATATTATTTTGTCACATCTGACAAATTGGATATTGGCGTTCCTACCATCAAATTAAAAGGTCACATTGAAATGTATGAACAGTTGCCCATGAAAACATATCTGGCATTGCAACATGTTTTTAAAAATCACAAATTCACCCACATCATCAAAGTAAATGATGACACTTTTGTTGACATGAACAAATTCAAAGAAGCATATTTAGCATATGATTATGTTGGCAAATTCAATACACCTGGTAACAATCCTTTTGTTCATTATTACAAATGCAGTGAAGCATTTCGAGTGCCCAAATTGCCCACTTTGCACTCATATGCACAAGGTGGTTTTGTTGTGTTGAGCAGAAATGCTGTTAAGAAAATCATCTCCCAACACAAAGAGCTGTTTGTAAACACACCATCCACATACAAGGGTGAAGATGTTTTGTTAGGAGAAATATTGAGTTCTGCTGTGTACAAAAAATTGGACATCAAGGATGCATACAGTGACAAGATGAATCTGGACATTACAAATGATTTCTTGTCTTTGCATCCCATTGATTACAAGATAATGCATAAACTCTTGGGCAAGAGCAACAAGGGCATCAAGAAAATCTTATGCAACAGTCAAAATTTAAATGACAACAACAAAAGAGACAAGTTTGTATCATTTTACTTGAAAAGCAAACAATAGCAGATATTATGTACAGATGCTTGATGATGTGGCTGCAAATGATTCAAAGATAAATAATACATGCACCTCAGGCGCCACAAAAACTTTTGTCATAAATTATCAATTACCAAATGAAATTTCTAATGCAGTGGAAACAAGCGGCAACAGTGTGCATGAGAGCAGTTGCACTAGCCATCATACTTGTGGTAATTCAAAACCTGCTGCAGTTGATTCAGACATTGTAAACAACAACCCACATTGTAATTTTTAATGACACGCACAGAAAAAATGCTTGCAAACCACATGAGCTCGTTATCCAGCTATTATGGTGATGATCTCAAAAGTATGAAATTTGACATAGCAAAAATCATGGACAAGGATAATGATTCAGCTGTATCACATAGCATTTCAAAGAAAGTGGGATTTGTAACCAGACACTCGCTCACTTCAGATGTGACACATTCCATTGTTTTCGAAAAAGAGTGGTACGATAGACTATGATTATTCAATTCGGTAAAGGCGATGAAAGTGCATATGGTAAATGGGAAAATGACTCAAACGTTTTTATTAGCAGACCGTATTTTAAATTGGTTTTAAGTAATGGCTTAGGCATCTACATACTTAATTCTTTTAAATTTTACTTTTTTCCTAAATTTTACGGTACATTTCATAAAACATTTTGGGAATTTGGTTTCCGCCTTACTAGTTGGACATTTGAGGTTATGTGGAATAAGGCTTTTTCTAAATGACTACAGTTGAATATCAGTTAAAGTTGAAGCCGAAATATTATTCGAAACGTAAACGCCAACAACTGCTCGATCAAACTACATGGCGAGAGAATCATTTGAAAAACCAATGGATATACAAAGATTATAAATGCTATTATGTCGTCATCACTGAGCATAATAAGGGCATTTTTACTACTACATGTTCGGGTGCATTAGTAGGTAACTTTCTAACTTTAAATGAAGCGAAAATGGAATCTTTTAAATTCTGTGATAACATATTAAAATGACTCTTACTTCCATTTTAATTTGCATTGCAGTGCTTGTTTACATTAAGTATTTGTATGAGAGATTTAAAGACTAATTTTCCAAATACTTTTTTATCTGTTGTACTAGTTGGTCTCTCTTTTTTCGCTGTCTTCGCTCTAGGGCTGTTACAAGTAGTCCGACCGATATGGGAAAAAAGAAACGCAAAATAAATTGAAGGTGATCTTCCTTAGTTAAATTATCGAAATATTTTGTATAAAGATCGAAAACACCTAAAATAGCCCATAACATTGCAGGTCCGAATAAAATCCAGAATACTAAGTTATAACTTTTATTTAAATGCTCTTTAATGCGTTTAAGCATTAAGATATTTAATGAAACGGATCTAGGCTTTTGTTTTTAAGAAAAAATAGTCTTATTAATTTTTAACGCAATTGTTAACCCGGACACCATCTTTTAACTTTGTACCAGCTTTATGATAGCCCTTCCAACATTTTGGATCAATTCTACGCTCTTCATTTTCAGATTCCATTTTAGCAAGCTTTGTATAATAGTGGGGGTCTTCATTTAAGTGATCAGTAGCAATCTTTGTAGCTACATCGAAATCATCTGTATGTTCAGTTTCTACTTTAATACCCATTTCTAATTGATTCTGAATCACATCTTGACTAACACCGTGCTTTGCTGCTATATCTTCAATACAAGCACTTTCTTCACCTTCTCCTCTGATTTCCATTTCCTTGGCATAATCATGAGCTGAATATTCTTCTTTACTATCAGGCATTTGGTCTTTGAATTTGTCAGCTGATTTCTCTTCATTCTCACCATGTGTTCTGTATGAACTGGTATGCTCTGTGCCATGCCATGCATGATATGTTCCTGTCTTATTATCTTTGGTAATAACACAATCAAGCTTCTTCATTCTTGCTTCCCAATCTTCTAGACTCTCTCTAGAAGGAAGCTTAGATGCAGCATGTTTAGAAAGCTTAGCAAATGTAGAATACGGCATATCTTCACTAACAAGCCTG